>Ga0207684_10000158_pt1 | contig 115693 bp, 104 predicted proteins | sample KBSK5501metaG_FD_184342 | JGI IMG/M metagenome (GOLD analysis project Ga0207684, IMG submission 184342) | Corn, switchgrass and miscanthus rhizosphere microbial communities from Kellogg Biological Station, Michigan, USA - KBS K5-50-1 metaG... | ecosystem: Host-associated > Plants > Roots >...
TTTTGATACCGACGCTGGATCGAGCAATCCTGCTCCCCGACCGAAATCGTGCGGCCCCGTTCGTCCGCGAGGATCTGCACCTCGATATGGCGCGGCTCGAGAAAATACTTTTCGATATATACGGCCTGATCCCCGAAGGCGGCAGCCGCTTCTGCACGCGCGGACTGAAAGGCATGAGTCAACTCTTCTTCCCGGTTCACCACCCGCATCCCGCGGCCCCCGCCGCCCGCGGACGCCTTAATGATGACGGGATAACCGATCTTGGCCGCCACCGCTGCCGCCTCCTGCGTACCGGCAATTTCGCCTTCGCTCCCGGGCATTACCGGCAGGCCCTGTCGAATCATCAGCTCGCGCGCTTTGGCCTTATCGCCCATCGTCGCGATGTTCTCGGAACTCGGGCCGATGAACTTCACGCCGATTGACTCGCACACCTCGGCGAAATGCGCGTTCTCCGCCAGGAATCCGTAACCGGGATGGATGGCGTCACAGGCTGTGATTTCGGCGGCGCTGAGGATGTTCGGGATGTTGCGGTAGCTGAGGCTCGGATCGGCCGGTCCGATACAAAGATGCTCATCGGCCATTCGGACGTGCATGGCATCAGTGTCCACCTCGGAGTGGACCGCCACGCTGCGGACGCCGAGTTCCTTGCAGGCCCGGATGACCCGAACCGCAATTTCTCCGCGGTTTGCCACGAGGATTTTTTTGAACACCTAGGCCTCCGGCGCGGCCGGTTCTATCAGAAACAACGGTTCGCCGTACTCGACCGGTTTCGCGTTTTCCTGAAGAATCTTTGCTACCCGCCCATCGATTTCAGATTCGATTTCATTCATCAGCTTCATGGCTTCCACAATACAGAGGACCTGACCCTTCCTGACGTAGGCCCCCTCTTCAACATAGGCCTCCGTCTCGGGCGACGCCGATCGGTAGAAAATGCCGACAATGGGCGACGTGACTGTGAGCAAGCCCTCCACGGATGGAAACGACGGCGCCATCTCCGCCGACTGTACAGAGCGGACTTGGTCGTGCACCGGAATGGCCACTTCCCTAACGGACGCCGCCCCGGTGGCATCCTCCTTCCGCAATCGGACCCGCAGCCCTTGACGTTCCACTTCAAGATCCGCGACGCCCGTGGTCTGGAAAATATCAATCAGCTCTTGCAACAACTTCGGATCGATGAGAGCATCAGGCCGAGGCCGTGCGGGTATTTTCCTGCCCTTCCGGGCCGGCTCGTGAGCGCGGCGTTTCATCAGGCGCGTTCCACATACTCACGGGTCCGGCTGTCGACCTTCACCACGACTCCTTCGTCAAGGTACAGCGGGACCTTGATCGTCGCCCCGCTTTCCAGGATCGCAGGCTTCGAACCCCCTGACGCAGTGTCGCCGCGCACACCAGGGTCGGTCTTCACGACTTTCAATTCGACGAACACCGGAAGCTCCATGCCGATGGGGACGGCGTTATGGAGCAGGATCTTCACCGTCATGTCCTCCTTCAGCAGATCCCAGCCATCGCCCAGTTGCTTTCGGTTGAAGACGAGCTGCTCGTAGTTGCTGGTGTCCATGAAGGTATACTCCTCGTCGGCAGCATACAAGAATTTCATTTCCAGCTCGTCCAGATCCGGTGTCTGCAGCTTCTCACCTGAGCGATATGTCCGCTCGATGACATTGCCTGTCCTGAGACTTTTCAGTTTTGTGCGGACGAAGGCGCCTCCTTTACCGGGCTTGACGTGTTGAAATTCGATGATCGTAAAAGGCTCTCCCTCCAACTCGAGCTTCGCACCATTTCGGAATTCCGACGTGCTGATCACTGGACGTCCTTTCCACGATACAGACCTCGGTTGGTCCTAGGTGTTTCCTGTCAGGTTTTTATTGCCTGCGCGCGTTTTACATGTGCCACCGCCGCACGAAGGCCAAGCACATAACTGTCCGAGCCAAATCCAGAAATCTGACCGACGGCCACTCCCGCGATGTAGGAGTGCTGTCGAAACGCCTCTCTGCGATAGATATTCGATAAGTGCACTTCGATCGCGGGGATTCCGACGCCGGCAATAGCGTCGCGCAACGCGATACTCGTATGGGTAAAGGCCCCCGGATTGATGAGCAAGGCATCGAAAGCGCCTGCCGCTTTCTGGATCCAGTCCACCAGTTCGCCTTCGGCGTTGGACTGATGGATGGCCAACTTCACGCCTTCGGCCTTTGCCAGATCTTCCAACTCGCGGTTGATTGCATCGAGCGTGACGCTCCCGTACACGTCGTTCTCCCGGCTGCCGAGGAGGTTCAGGTTGGGACCATGGAGCACCAAGATCTTCATCAAAGACGCCGACGGGTCCGAATCACCTGCAACCACCCTTCCAGGCGCCGCACCTGAAGTCTTCGTCGGTTCTTGGCGGGAGTCTCCTCGGGAAGGGCGGCCGGAACCACCTCTGGAGAAGGTGCTTGCCGCTCCAGAGCCTCGATCCGGTCACGATATCGGGAGTTTGCGGGGTACTTGTCCGCTAACCGCTGATAGACCAAAAGGCCCTTATCCCGATGCCCTTGAATGATGTAGAGTTCGGCCAGCGTTTCAGAGTCTATGCTGTCGGATTCCGTCGCCTTCGCGTCAGTCATGGTCGTTGATCCCGAATCGGGGGTCAGACCTCCCTGCACGTCAGGGGAGACCACCCCTAACTCACCAGTGATCGCTTGCAGGGCGGCTTTCGGCTGAGCCTTCATTGGATCTCCTGCGTGCGCCGGCAAAGTCTGTAACTGATCCAGCAAAGTCCGCATCTCGAGGTCCCGAGGATTGACCTGAAGCACGTTTCGACAGGACTGAATTGCAGCCGGCACATCACCGACCTCGCGGTAGATCAGCGCCAGTTTTCGATGCGCCGCAAAATTGTCCGGTACGGCTTTGATGACCTGTTCCAGTTCGGTTCTCGCCAGCGCTGTTTCCCCGGAGGTCCAATAAATCTCACCCAAAAGCACTCGCGCGCTGATGAACTGGGGATACTGTTGGAGCCCTTCCTGCAGGGTCATAATGGCCGTGCTGAACTTGCCGGCATCAAACAGTTCTCTCGCTTGGATCATGAATACCGGTGACATCTCTCGACTCATTACATCACCTCGCTCTACTGTTGCGCTCACTTTTTTTGTCCCACGGCCTGCGTGGAGGGAACAAGCCGGGGGTTCAAACGGTTTTTCTGATCATTGCCCTCTGTTAAGCATTGCACGGCGTCCAACACACAATGCGCCACCTGTCGTTTCGGCATCAGCGGGAGATTTCCGACCTGACCCCGACGATCAATCAGCACCACCCGGTTGGTATCCGTCCCAAACCCGGCCCCCGGTTCGGTCACATCGTTCGCGACAATGAGATCCAGTTTCTTCGCAGCGAGCTTGCGCCGGGCTGTCTCAACTAACTCCTTCGTCTCGGCCGCAAATCCGACGACGACTTGACCAGGCCGCCGCCCGGGCAGTTCCATCAAAATATCTGGAGTTGGCTCCATGATCAGGGTGATGCGACCTTTGCTTTTGGAGATCTTCTGTGCCGACGGTCGAACCGGACGAAAATCAGCGACGGCTGCGGCCATGATCAAGACATCGGACTCCGCGAAGCGAGCCACCACCGCTTTGCGCAGTTCTTCGGAGGTTGTAATTGGCACGAAGGCAATCTGGCACGGTGGGGAAAGAGCAGTCGGACCGGCAATCAAGGTCACGTCCGCACCACGATCCCGCGCGGCCTCTGCCAGCGCCCATCCCATTTTTCCCGAGGAGTGATTGGAGAAAAACCGTATCGGATCCAAGGACTCCTGGGTCGGCCCCGCTGTAATGAGAACGCGGCAGCCGCGGAAATCCTTGTGCGGACAGAGGCCACCAGAGATTGCCGCGACGATTGCGCTCTCTTCAGGAAACCGTCCCTTACCGACCCGCCCTGAGGCTAAAGGCCCGCGCTCCGGCTCCATGACGATAACACCACGCGCCCGCAACGTCCGGACGTTCTCGCGGACCGCTGGATGATCCCACATACCCCCGTCCATCGCCGGGACGACCAGCAGGGGGCATTCCGCCGCCAAGATCACGGTGGTGAGCAGGTCGTCCGCGAGGCCATGCGCGAGTTTGGCGAGGCAATGCGCGGAGGCTGGAGCGATCACAATCATATCCGCATGCTCCGCTAACCCCAAATGCGCCATTCCACCCGGCCAATGCTCGTCGTGTCGCACCTCCAACCGATCGGTCGCCACCGGCCGTCCCGTGAGCGCTTCAAAGGTCAAAGCTCCCACGAACTGCTGCGCCATTTGGGTCATCACCACCTGCACCGTCGCCCCTGCGCCCAGCAGCCGGCGAACCAAGGGCACCGCCTTGTAGGCTGCAATACTGCCGGTGACTCCCAGCACGAGGGTTTTTCGGGCCAACGGTCCCGCCTCACCCGCGCCGGATTGTCCGGATTCGTCAGTCTTCTTCACCTGGCTCCGCCGGCTTCGAATCGTCCACAATGACGCTTAAATCCTTTTTAATCTCTTTCGCGTCCTCACCCACGGCGCGGGCCACTGTCAGCCGCTCGAGTTCCCGCTCCCGCTGTTTCTTGGCCTCCTTCATTGCCTGACGTGCGTCTTTGCCCGTCAGGAATTGAACTTGGTTCTTGAGCACTTCCGCGAGAGCAATGGTGGTCGGCTTCGCATGTTTGGTTGGCAGCGCCGGCAAGGCCCCTTGCATGATTTGCCGTGCCCGTTGTGCGGCGACGATGACGAGGCGGCTGCGGGATTGCAGGCCCGTTTCCTGCCCACTCGGCAACAATGACAATGCATCCATCAACGTTCCTCCTCTGTATCCGTTAATGCCTGTTCCAGCGAGGAGAGGTCCAGAGCACCCGTGCTATTGCGCTCTGCCAACACGATGGCTTCAAGTTCTCGATAGGCCGTCTTAAAGTCGTCGTTGATGACGACGTACTTGTACTCCTTGTACGCCTTGACCTCCTCCTTGGCTTTCTTCAGCCGTCGAGCGATTTCTTCGGGAGCATCCGATTGCCGGTTTTGAAGACGCTGGCGAAGGACCGCGAGCGACGGGGGCAACAAGTAAATCGAAACGGCCCCTGGGTCCCGTTGCCGGATCTGCGCCGCTCCCTGCGTGTCGATATCGAGCAGTACGTCAATCCCTTCCTGTCGCCATTGGCGCAGCGGCTGCCGCGGCGTGCCATAGAAATGGCCGTACACTTCCGCCCACTCCAGAAACTCATCTGCCTCGACCATCGCGCGAAAGGTCTTCTTATCCACGAAATGGTAATGTTCACTCTCCACCTCCGGAGCGCGACGGGGCCGGGTCGTATACGACACGGAGTAGCGGACATCCCGAATGGACGCAACGAGCTCCTTGCAGAGCGAGGTCTTGCCGGTTCCGGAAGGAGCCGACACCACGAACAATAATCCCTGCCGTCGGCGGGTAGGCATGACACTATTCGACATTTTGAACCTGCTCACGAATCTTCTCAAGTTCGGCTTTCACGGCAAGGATCTCTTGCGTGACGGCGAGATCGCCGACCTTCGATCCGATGGTCGTCACCTCGCGATTGATTTCTTGCAGCAGAAAATCCAAACTTCGGCCGACCGGCTCCGACTTCCGAAGAAAATTCCGGAACTGCCGCAGATGGCTCTCCAGGCGGGTCAGCTCCTCGCTCACATCACCACGATCAGCCAGCAAGGCGATTTCTTGCGTGATGCGAGCAGGATCCAAGGGAGCATGAGCAGTCCCCTCCAACAAGCGATGCAGCCGATCCTGGAGCCGGGTGAAGTGCTCCTTCACAATAACCGGAAGCCTTTCGCGAATCGTCGCCATCCGCTGCTCGATTTCTGATAGTCTGAGTGAAAGGTCGCGCTCAAGCGCCTGGCCTTCGTCTCGGCGCATACTCAGCAAGGCTGCAAGGGCCTTCTCTAACACGCGCTCCGCTGCCGCAGCGGCTCGCCGATCGTCGGCCGGCTGGTCTGTTATCTTAATGATGTCCCGATAGGTGGCGAGCAGCGCAAGGTCCGGTGAGCCGGGCAATCGCAGATCGCGCTGAAGTTCCTTCAGCGCCGCCAGATATTGGCGGGCTAACGCATGATCGAGCCGTAGCTCGAGACCGGCTGCCTCGCCGTCGCCATTGAAGCTCACGCTCACGTCAATCCGTCCACGGCTCAGGCGATCCTGCACCTGCTTTCTGAATCGCTCTTCGTGCCGTTGCATGATCTTCGGCAACCTCGTGACGACTTCGCAGTGCCGATGGTTGACGGATCGCACCTCGACGACGATCGGCACCGTTTTGTACCGACCTTCCGCTCGCCCGTATCCTGTCATGCTCCGGATCACGACGTGCGTTTTCCCACCCATGGGCACAGAAGATTCAATCGGCATTCAAGACATTTCGGCGCGCGGGCCGTGCAAATATGCCTTCCATGCAACAGCAATTGATGCGAGCCGCGTGTCCAGCGTGCCCTCGGAAAAACCTTCTGCAATTCCAGTTCGATTTTCTCCGGATCGTCGGTGGCAACGAGGCCTAACCGCTGGCTGACACGCCTGACATGCGTGTCGACCACGACCGAGGGAACTCCAAAGCAATTCCCCAATACCACGTTAGCGGTTTTTCGTCCCACGCCCGGCAGCGTGACCAGTTCTTCCAATGTCCCGGGCACTTGACCTCCATACCGCTCGACCAGCGCGTGGCCGCACTGGATCAGGTTCTTGGCTTTCGCTTTATAAAAGCCGGTCGAGCGAATCTCGCGTTCCAATGTTGCCGGGTCGGCATGGGCATAATCCTGTGCCGTGCGATACCGTGCGAAGAGCGTCTTCGTGACCTGGTTCACCCGCTCGTCCGTACACTGAGCCGACAATATCGTCGCCACTAACAACTGCAGCGTCGTCGTATGGTGAAGCGCTGTTTGCGGACGGGGAAACTCCTCATCGAGTCGTGCCAGGAGTCGCGCCCCGATGCCCATGTCTTCCCTCGAGCTCTTCACCCATAAAGAGGCTGAATCGTACTGCTCTACCGGTATGAAATAATGGCAAGACCATCGGTACCCATCCGCGCGAGCGCTTGCGGAAGCACTTGCCCGGCAGCAAGGTGTGACCCAATGGATCGAAATCACCCCTGGACTAAAAAATCGCGTTATCTTAGCAGGGGTTACCGCCTCCGGTCAAACTTGAGAGGCGTTGTTCGATGGCATTGACGAGGGGGACCAGCGATGTCGGCTCGAGCGCTGAGACTGTAAGGGCCCCAAGTCGCGTGCCCAGCACAGCAGCTTGTCTCTGATCCACCTGGTCGGCCTTGTTCAATACCAAGAGCCGCGGCACCTGATCCAACTGCAGATCCGCTATGATCTGCTCCACCACGCCGAGCTGGTGTTCGAGTGACACACTGCTGATATCCGCCACATGTAGCAGCAAATCTGCATCGTGGAGTTCCTCGAGAGTGGCACGAAACGCGCCCATCAGCTCCTCCGGCAGATTTCGGATAAAGCCCACAGTATCGGTGATAATCGCTTCTTTCTCGGTAGGAAAACGCAACCGCCGGCTCGCGGTATCGAGGGTGGCGAAGAGCCGGTCCTCTACAAGGACCTGACTACGGGTCAGGGCGTTCAGGAGCGTCGACTTCCCCGCATTGGTGTAGCCAATGATCGAAATTACCGGCACCTGGCGACGCAGCCGCCGTGCACGCTGTTGCTCCCGATTTTTCCCCAGCACTTCGATCTGCCGTTCCAGATAGCCGATACGCTCACGCACCCGCCGCCGATCGACTTCAAGCTTCGTCTCTCCGGGCCCTCGCCCCCCGATGCCCCCAGCCAAACGGGAGAGGGCATTGCCGTGACCGGTGAGACGTGGCAGGCGATAGCGGAGTTGCGCGAGCTCCACCTGGATTTTTCCAGCGCGGCTCTGAGCGCGTCGGCTGAAAATATCCAGGATCAGTTGCGTGCGGTCGATGACCTTCAGCTCCGTCAGGTCGGCAATTGCCGTCGCCTGGGCCGGCGAGAGGTCCTGATCGAAGACAAGGTAGTCCACGCCGTGCTGCAGCGCTTTAATGACGACCTCCTTCAGCTTACCGCTCCCCAATAGATACTTGGGATGGAGAGCTTGCGGGCGTTGGATCACGGTCTCCAACACGCTCAAGCCTGCTGAGGCCGCCAACTCGCTGAGCTCGGCTAAGGAGTCTTGTTGGTCAGCATGGCTTTGCTTGGAGACGCTGACAAGAATCGACTGCTCGTTCTCTTTCGTCACGTGATGCGCCGGCCGCGCGCGGGCAATTTCTTCCTCCAGCGAGATCAGGAATTTCCCGATATCCACCTGGCAGTCCTGCACGAGGATAGGTTTCCAGACCTCGCAGGCCTTTCCCCCGGGGTTCGGCGGCAGAATGTTGGCCGCATACAACTGCCCGGGCATCCCGTCATGCAGGACCCCGATGGCTGCCATCAAATCCAGCCGCAAGAGCGCAAGGTCCGTCAAGTCGTCTTGGCTCAGGGGTTCGTTGCGAAGATGGGTATGAACCATGCGAATGCCGCGCAAAGAGCGTTGTCCGAGCCGATATCCGGAGAGATCCGGCAAGAGCACTTCGCGGCCGTCGCCTACGATGACATCCTCCACGACGCCTCGACGGTTGATCAGAACCGCGATCTGCCGTCCGATTTCATGGGACAAACCCGTGCAAAACCGCGCCAGCTCCCACGAGACGACGGCATCCTCCGGGACTCTCCTGCGATACACGTGCTCAAGGCGGCGAAGATGACTCGGCTTCAGCCCCGTCAGATTGCCGTGTGGCGATGGAATGGCTTCTCTCCTTCAGCCCGGTCCCGGATCCTGCAGGTTCCAATGAGCCTGCGGTTCAAAAGCCAGACTGGCGGCGCGGGCCGTGCGTAACAACCGCAGACCGGCAACCGCGATCATCCCCGCGTTGTCGGTACAGTATCGAAAAGGCGGAATATGGATGCGACAACCCACGTCACCTCCGCGGTCCGTGAATCGCGCACGCAATTCTGAGTTCGCCGCCACACCTCCCGTGACAACGACGTCCCGAGCACCAACCCGTTCGGCAGCCGCCATTGTCTTGTCCACCAGCACCTCCACAATGGCTCGCTGATAGCCGGCGGCGACATCGGCGATCGCAAAGCTCTTACCGGCCTTCTCCTGGTCCCGCAAGTAATACAACAATGCAGTCTTCAAACCACTGAAGCTGAAGTTCAGATTCTCCAGCGTCGGGTAGGGCTTAGGAAAGCGCGCGCGCGCGGGATTCCCGTTCTTGGCGAGAGCATCGATAAGCGGCCCCCCCGGGTATCCCAAGCCTAACATCTTTGCAGCCTTGTCAAAGGCCTCGCCAGCGGCATCGTCAAGTGTCTGACCTAACAACTCGGTCTGATCCCAAGCCTTGACGTGATAGAGACTGGTATGGCCTCCCGAGGCGATCAGGGCCACAAACGGCGGGTCAACGGGCTTTTCGCATAATAACGCGGCGCTTAAATGGCCCTCCAAATGATTCACCGCCACGACCGGAACGCCACGGGCAAAGGCGAGGGCCTTCCCGTAGGCCACGCCAACGAGCAGCGCTCCAATGAGTCCCGGGCCGCTCGTCACGGCCACTGCGGACAGATTCTGGGCGCCGATCTCGGCCCGCCTGAGCGCTTCTCGCACGACGACATCGATCGTTTCGAGGTGGCGACGCCCGGCAAGTTCAGGCACGACCCCGCCGAAACGGCTATGAACGTCCTGCTGCGACCAGATCACGTCGGCTCGGATCGTCGCGTCGGAGGAAACGACCGCCGCGGCCGTTTCATCACAGGATGTCTCGATGCCGAGGATCACAGCCATGCAGAGGGATAGGGGAAAGATCGCACCGTAGGCAGGTAGATCACAAATAAAAAACGGAGGAGTCTCTCAGTAAGAAACTCCCCCGCATGTGGCTGTATCGAACCTTATACGCCGGCCATAGCTTCTTCTTCAACAAACGCCGGCACTCCGTCTTTCAACAGGACCTTCACCTTATGGCACTCGCGGAATCGGCCCTTGATGAGCTCTTCCGACAGCGGATCGCCGATGTGCTTCTGGATCGTCCGGCGCATCGGACGGGCGCCATAGTTCGGCTGGTAGCCTTCCTTGAGGAGCCATTCTTTGACTTCTTCGGACACGTCCAGTTCCACCCCGCGCTCGACCAACCGCTGATTCAGCTCATCCAGCAAGTGGTCGACGATCAGGATCAAGTGATTCTTATCGAGGGCGTGGAACACCACCACTTCATCAATGCGGTTGAGGAACTCCGGGCTGAAGGCGTGCTTGAGCTCACCCATGACCTCATCCTTCAACCGCCGTCCGGCTTCGCCGAGGCCGTCCTGATGGAATCCGAGTGATGTGCCTTTTTGCAGATGCTTCGTGCCGATGTTCGATGTCATGATAATCACGGTGTTCTTAAAGTCCACCTTCCGGCCCAAGCTATCCGTCAGGACCCCGTCATCCAAAACTTGCAAGAGCACATTGAAGAGGTCAGGGTGGGCCTTTTCAATCTCGTCGAAGAGCACCACCGAATAGGGCCGCCGCCGCACTTTCTCCGTTAGTTGTCCCCCCTCTTCGTAGCCCACATAGCCTGGGGGAGCGCCGAACAATCGCGAGCTGCTGAACTTCTCCTGGTATTCCGACATATCGATTCGGATCAGCGCGTCTTCGGTGTTGAACAGGAACTCGGCAAGCGCCCGAGCCAATTCCGTCTTGCCGACACCGGTCGGACCCATGAAGATGAAGGAACCGATCGGCTTTTTGGCTTCTTTGAGACCCGCGCGGGAGCGCCGGATCGCGCGTGCCACGGCGGAGAGCGCCTCATCCTGGCCGACCACCCGCTTATGCAACGCGTCTTCCATGCGCAGCAGCTTGTAGGATTCCTCCTCTTCGAGTTTGAACAGAGGAATGCCCGTCATCTTGGAGACCACGTAGGCGACATCTTCCTTGGTAATCACCGGCTTGCTCTTTTCCTGGTTCTTTTTCCACTCGAGCTTGGAATCCTCTAAGAGCTTGCGCAGGCGTTCTTCCTCTTCGCGGAACTTCACGGCTTCTTCGAAGTTCTGCAGCGCAATCGCCAATTCTTTTTCACGAACGACCTTCTTGAGTTCCTGGTCCATCGCCCGCAAATCGCCGGGTAGCGCGTAGGTCTGCAGTTTTGCGCGCGACCCCGTCTCGTCGATGACATCGATGGCCTTGTCCGGGAAAAAGCGGTCGCTGATGTAGCGATCCGCCAACTTGACAGCTTCGGCAATGGCCTGTTCGGTGATCTCCACCCCGTGGTGAGTTTCGTACCGGTCGCGCAGGCCCTTAATGATTCGGATCGTCTCCTCCACGCTGGGCTGCTGCACGTAGATCGGCTGAAAGCGCCGCTTGAGCGCACCGTCCTTTTCGATGTGCTTACGGTACTCATCCAACGTCGTCGCGCCGATGCATTGAATCTCGCCGCGCGAGAGCGCCGGCTTGAGCATGTTTGAGGCGTCGATGGAACCTTCCGCCGCACCAGCGCCGACCAGGGTGTGCAACTCATCGATAAAGATGATTACGTTGCCCGCCTGGACAATCTCCTTCATCACGACCTTCAACCGCTCCTCGAATTGTCCTCGATACTTTGTGCCGGCCACGAGGGAACCCAAATCCAAGGCAATCACGCGACGGTTGAGCAGATTGTCCGGCACCTCGGTGCCGACGATCCGCTGAGCCAGACCCTCGACGATCGCTGTCTTGCCGACGCCCGCCTCACCGATGAGCACCGGATTGTTCTTGGTCCGGCGGCTGAGGATTTGGAGCACTCGTTCGATCTCGTCGCCCCGACCGATGACCGGATCGAGCGCGCCTTCCTGGGCCATGCGCGTCAGGTCCCGCCCAAATTCATCGAGCGCCGGCGTGTTGCTCTTGCGATCGCGCTCACGAGGAGAACTCTTGCGAAGAAATGTCACGGTTAATTGCCGGGCGGTTAACAAATTGGCGCCCAGGCTTCGCAGAATCTTCCCGCCGATGCCCTCCTCTTCCCGAAGCAACCCCAAGAGCAAATGCTCTCCACCGATATGGTTGTGTCCGAGAAGACGGGCCTCTTCTACCGCGTATTCGATGACCTTCTTCACTCGAGGGCTGAATGGGATTTCGCCGAACGTCATGGTCGTGCCGCCGCCTGGGAGATTACGTTCGATTTCAAGTCGGACCTGTTCGGAGGACAGCCCCATCTTCTTAATGATCATGAGAGCGATCCCATCGCTCTCCCGGAGGATGGCGAGAACCAGATGTTCCGTCCCCAGGTAGTCATTCTGGTGGCGTTCGGCCTCTTCCCGAGCCAAGACGATGATTTTCCGGCCTTTATCCGTGAATCTTTCGAACATCCTGTCTCCTCTCGAGCCCTACCAGTGAGTTCTCGGCGGTTTATGTGGATTTCTTGAGGTTATTCTAACGTTAACACCTGTCAGTGTCAAGGGACTCCGCCGATCAAAATCCTACCTACTCCGCACTATCCCTTAGTATTAGGAGCCCCACTAAACCCCTATGCCTGAATCGTCAATTATATTACCTAGGTACAATTCGCGTCATGCCTCGTTGACACCCTGAAGATCCGCCGTTAAAATGGCTGCCGCATGAAGCACATCGGAATACTCATCAAACCAGGCTTCACGGAGGCCAAGACACTGCTGCATGAATTCGTGCCCTGGCTTCGCGCCCGCGGAAAAACTCCCTTACTGGATCCCGTCTCCGCCCAACTCCTTGACGAGAGCGCCTCATATCCGAAACGGGAAATGGCTGCGCGCGCCGATCTGCTGGTCGTCTTAGGCGGAGACGGCACGATGCTGGCAGCAGCCCGGCTGCTGGAAGGTCGAGCCACACCAATCCTCGGCGTCAACACGGGCGGCTTAGGCTTTCTCACAGAGGTGACTCCGGATGGGATCTATAAGGCGTTAGACAAGGTCTTCGACGGGGCCTACACCGTGGAGGAGCGCCTCATGCTTCGATCACGGATTACCAGGCATGGTCAGCAGGTCGGCGGGGCGTCGGTGTTAAATGATATCGTCTTGAGCAAGGGAACATTGACCCGCATGGTCCAAATGGAGATACGGATCAATGGCCAATTGGTCACCGGCCTGCGTGGAGACGGTCTGATCGTATCGACTCCTACCGGGTCCACCGCCTATTCGCTGTCCTCCGGCGGGCCGATTCTCAATCCGGCGGTCCATGCGCTGATCCTGACGCCGATCTGCCCTCATACGCTCACCAATCGTCCGATCGTAATTCCGCAGGACGCGCAAGTGGAAGTCGTCATTACGAGCCGTGAGGAAGGCGCCATGGCAACTTTTGACGGGCAAGTCGGTATCTCGCTGCGTCATGAGGATACCATTGAAGTGAGCGCTTCAGATCATTACGCCAAGCTCATCCGATTTCCTGAATGTACCTTCTATGAAGTGCTGCGAAAGAAACTGAAATGGGGGGACGGGAGCTAGCGCAAAACCGATTCCTTCATGTCCTGCTTCTTTTTGCGGATCGCGGCCACCATCTCTTCGTTCGTTGGAAATTTGAACTCCTCGATATCGCGGCGCTGGCCTTCCTGACGTTCCATTTCATTCAGGGCCGTCAATCCATCTGCTCGGACGAGCTCCGGCTGACGGCCCACGAGCAGAGTTTCCAACTTGCGGATCTTCTCTGCTATCTCGGGCTCGCCAAGCGGTGGTCGCCCAGCGAGATACCGAAGGACGACTTCGCTGCACCACTCGCCGTCGCGTTTTGCGACGCCCACCAGGCCCTCGCTCGCCTTTCTGGCCCATCCGCAGAGAAATACACCCGGGATCACCTGCCCCGTCGCTTCGTCAAACGCTTGAAACAGACTGTCGTCAGGATCGTTGGTGGTGCGGTGAGGGTTTGTAATAAAGATGCCGCTCTTGTACGGAAGTCCCAGCGTGTCGTCTACGCGGTCCCCCACCGCAAACACCACGCTGTCGCAGGGAAGCGAATAATAGGTTTTGAGTCCCACGGCCGCCAGGTCCGCGCCTTTGGGTTCCAACTTCGTGTCTTCTATCTCCAAGCCAATCACGCGATTCTCGGCGTCCGTCAGCACCCGCTTGGGGGAAGACAGAAAATGAAACTTTATAGTTGTCTGGCTTTCTGCCGGCTCATACTTAGTGAATTCGGAGCGCATCTCGGTGAGCACCTTTTCCGGTGTCTGGCCGACCGCCTCGAGCCGAGGGGCCACTCGGTCAATCTCTTGCTGAAGGGCGGCGCCGTCAATATAGGCACAGACTGCGCGGATCTCCTTGGGATTGTACTTGCGCTCCGCAGGTCCCCGCCGAACGACCACATGCACTTCGCCGATACGACGGCGGCGCGACAGCCAGTGGGCAATGTCCACCATGACATCACCGATGCCGATCACCGCCACCCGCTGCCCCATTTCAAAAGGACGCGTGCTGAATCCGGGGAGCAGATTATAATGATAGACGCAATCTTTGGCATGGTAGACGCCCTGAGCCGTATCGCCTTCGACCCCGATGGTCTTAGTACCCTGCGCTCCCGTAGAGAAGACGAGAACGCTCGCCTCAAGCGCCTTGAGCTCTGCGACGGTCAGATGCTTACCTTCGCCAATGGTCACGTTCCCGAAGTAATGAACATTGGGGCGGCTGAGGATTTCCCAGTAGCCCTTTCTCAGACCTCCGCGCAGCTTGTGCTTATTGGGAAAGATGCCGTATTCCGCGAGTCCGCCGAACTTCACGTCCCGGTTCAGGATTACGACTTCATGACCACGCTTGGACATGACGTTGGCCACGGACATGCCGGCAGGACCCGCCCCCCCCACCACCACCAAGTGCTTCTCGCTCATTTCATCATGATTGTCCGGTGACAGAGTGTCTCCTCCCATTGCACCCGCCCGCCCCGGCCGCGCCAAGACGCGGCCTTTTCCCGATCATCCGCCGGCGCTTCCCGGTTTGCCACCTGCCAACCCAGGCTCCGTCATTCGCCACGGGTCCAGCAGTTCCTTCAAGCGATCTGCGGGCAGTACTTTCTTCGCTTCCGCCACCTCGCGGACGGTTTTCCCGGTTTTATGGGCTTCTTTCGCAATTTCCGCTGCGGCGTCATAGCCGATCTCCGGAGCAAGCGCGGTGCACATCGCAAGGCTTTCTTCGATCGTAGCCTGACAACGCTCGCGATCGGCCTCGATGCCTTCGATACAACGACGCGCAAAGTTCTCCGAGGCCCGGCTCAGTAACAGGATTGACTCTAGAAGGTTGTGGGCCATCACCGGCAGCATCACGAGCAACTCAAAATTTCCTGCCTGTCCGGCGACCGTAATAGCGACATCGTTCCCGATCACCTGCGCCGCCACCATCATGACGGATTCGGCTATCACCGGATTCACTTTTCCGGGCATGATCGAGGAACCTGGTTGGGTCGCCGGCACAATAATCTCACCGATGCCGCAGCGCGGCCCCGAGCCCATCCAACGAATATCGTTCGCGATCTTCATGAGGCTGACGGCGACGGTCTTCAGCGCGCCGCTGGCCTCGATGAGCGAATCCTGAGCTGCCTGGGCCTCGAAATGGTTTTGCGCTTCCTTGAGCGCGCACCCGGTCTCCTTGGCCAGTAACGCAATCACGCGCGGCGCAAATTCGGGATGAGCGTTGAGGCCCGTGCCGACCGCCGTTCCCCCCAAGGCCAGCTCTTCCAATGAGCCCCGAGTCCTCTGCACTCTGCTGATTCCCAGCTCGATTTGCCGCGCGTAACCGGAGAACTCCTGCCCCAGGCGGATCGGGGTGGCATCTTGCAGATGCGTCCGGCCGATCTTCACGATCCCGTCGAACTCCTTGGCCTTCGCGCCAAGCGCGCGCTCGAGGTGACTTAGAGCAGGCAGTAAGTGGTGGTCGATCTCCTCTAACGCGGCGATGTGGATCGCGGTGGGAAGGACGTCGTTGCTCGATTGCCCTAAGTTGACGTGGTCGTTCGGATGAACAATTTTGGCTCCTCGCGCTCCACCGAGGAGTTCGGCCGCTCGATTGGCAATCACTTCATTAGCATTCATGTTGGAGGAGGTCCCCGAACCGGTCTGGAAAATGTCCACGGGAAATTGCTCGTCGAGCCGACCCTCAATAACTTCCTGAGCGGCGGCGCGGATACCTTGCGCCAGCTTGGGGTCCAGAAACCCGAGGTCTTCGTTGACTTGCGCCGCGGCTCTCTTGATCATCCCCAAAGCACGCAACATGGGCCGGGGAAGGCGCAAAGCGCTGATCGGGAAGTTCTCGACCGCCCGCGCCGTTTGGATCCCGTAATAGGCAGCGGCCGGCACTTGGAGTTCGCCCATCGTGTCCCGCTCTGTGCGGGTGGCCTCGTGAGAGCGACTGGTGGCAGGCCTTGTCGTCTTTTTCGGATCGTCCAGGTTCACGATCACCTCACGACGGCGCGACGCAGGCCGTCACGCAAGGGCGCAATTGTAATTCAAATCCGTAGGGGTATACAAGCCTGAAAACTCAAAGAATTTCTCTTTATTGCCGTTGGTCCAGTGGCAGATAGCTGCGGTTGTGCTCGCCTTCATAAATCTGATCCGGTCGGTAGAGCTTGTTTTCCTTCATTTGCTCCAGCCAATGGGCGAGCCAGCCGGCCGCCCGGGCCATCGCGAAGATCGACGTGAAGGTATCGGTGGGGATGCCCATCGCGTCGTAGACGATTCCCGAGTAAAAATCGACATTCGGATATACGCGCTTCCGGCTTAACAGCTCTAAGGCCACTCTCTCCGTCTCCTCGGCGAGGGCGTATAACGGAGATTTTCCGCAATGGGTGAAGAGCTTCTGCGCAAGTTGCTGGAGAATGACGGCGCGCGGGTCCTTTACTTTATAGACCCGATGGCCGAAGCCCATCAGCGGCTCTTTCGCTTTGAGCTTCGCCTCAACATAGGGCCGTACGCCTTGAACCGTACCAATTTCACGCAGCATCGCAATGACTTCTTCATTGGCGCCGCCATGCAGGGGCCCCTTCAGCGCTCCGATGGCCGAGGCGACCACTGTGTAGGGATCCGCCAGCGTGGACGCGGTGATCAGCCCGCAAAATGTTGAGGCGTTCATTGTGTGCTCGGCGTGCAGAATCAAGCAGGCGTCGAACACCTGACAGACAATCGGATCGGGCCGGCGCTCCGAGAGCATGTAGAGAAAATTCTCGCTGAAGTCGAAGTCATCGCGGGGAGCTACATACTCGTCACCACGGCGAATGCGGGCAAACGCCGCCACGATCGTCGGCAATTTGGCGATCAACCGCACGGCGGACCAGTAATTATTCTCGGGGTCCTGAACTGTGCGCCCGGGATAGAACATCCCGAGGGCAGCGACGGCAGCCTGCAAGGCATCCATGGGATGCCCCTGTTCAGGCAGGGATTTGATCATGTCCACGATCTTAAACTTGATCCGCCGGTGCAGGGCGATATCGCCCGTGAACTTCTCGAGCTCCAGGCGCGTGGGCAAGCAATTGAAAAGCAACAGATAGGCCGTTTCTAGAAACGTGCTTTTCGCCGTCAGCTCCTCAATCCGTATGCCGCGGTATTCCAGCACACCGGTCTCGCCATTGACATCGCTGATCTTGGATCGGGCGGCCGGTACCCCGGCGAGGCCCGGCATAAAGTCATGCGGCATGGCGTAGGACTCCTTTGGCATATCTAGCCTTAGACTTTCCGAACGTGTCAAGGCGATAGGGAATGCCTTGAATCCATCGCCTTCCTCGGCCATACTCGCCCGTCATGGATCTCGCAAAGCTCCGAAAGAAGTTTCTGATCGCCACGGCGATCGCGATCACCGTCGGCTTTCTCCTGGTGTCACTCCACTGGACGGGCCTCTTGGCCATCGCGGAACTGAAAAGTCTTGATCACCGATTCCAGCAGTATGCCGACCCCGCCCTCGCTGGTCACGATATTGTCCTGGTTGCCATTGACGAGCAAAGTCTTGCAGCCTTCGGCCGGTGGCCCTGGTCTCGGGACCTGCATGGTTTCATGACCCATTACCTTCGAAAGGCCGGTGCCCGTGCGGTCGTCTTTGATGTCCTGTTCCTGGAGCGGGAAGAGGAGTTCGACGCGCTGTTTGCGAACGAGGTGGCAGCGGCCCAGAATGTGTTACTGCCCTTCCTGCTGGAAGGAACAACTGGACTGCCGCCGGCGCTGAAGGCCAAAGCGGCCATGCCGGTGCAAGGGGCGGCGGTGCGTCTGGAAGCGCACGGCGTGAAGCTGCCCATTCCCCCGCTGGACGGTGCCGCAAAGGGCCTCGGCTATATCAACCTATTCGCAGACCGCGATGGCGTGGTGCGTCGCATCCCATTATTCGCTCGTATGGAGGACTCCCGCTTCGCGCTGACCCATCTGGCGGCCAGCGTCGCGCGCCAACTACTGAACGCTGACGAGGCCATCATTGGCCCGCGGAGTATCGCCTTCAGGTCCGCGACCATTCCGATCACCCCCGATGGCGATCTGGTGATCGACTGGCATGGCGATCCGAAGAAAACGTATCGCGCATACTCAGCCGGGGCCATCCTCAAGGCCTACTTGGAGATTCAACAGGGGCAGCCGCCCTCGCTTGATCCCGCTCTTTTCAAAGACAAGATCGTCTTCATCGCGGGAACTGCGGCCGGCATCTACGATTTGCGCGCCACACCTGTGGATGCGGCCAGTCCCGGGGTGCTGATTCACATGACCGCGCTGGACAACATTCTCCGGGGACGGTTCATGCAGCCGGCGCCCTATTGGTCATTCCTTGTAACGATGGTGGTCCTGTGCCTCGCAACGGCCGGGAGCTTCATGCTGCTCCACCAGCAGGTCCTGAAGTTTACGATGGTCGCCGCGTTGGCCCTCGCCTATTACGGCCTGGCGGTGCATGCATTCAAGAGCCACGGCCTGTGGCTGGAACTGGCTTTCCCGGAGGCGGCGGTCGCGGTGACTTTTGCCATGGCGGCGAGCGTGGAATATCTCACCGAGGGTCGGCAGCGGCGGCAACTTCGCGCGGCCTTCGACAAGTACATGGCGCCCGAGGTCGTGGATGAGATCATGCGCCACCCTGAAATCAAGCTGGGGGGCGAAAAAAAAGAGCTCACGGTGTTGTTTTCGGACGTCGCCGGCTTTACCACGATCTCCGAGCGTCTTTCCCCGGAGCAGTTGGTGGCGCTCCTCAATGAGTATCTCTCGGTGATGACCGATATCATTCGGCGGCACCGAGGGAACGTTAACAAGTACCTTGGGGACGGGATCATGGCGATTTTCGGCGCGCCCCTCAGCGAGCCGATGCATGCCGCCCTCGCCTGTTATGCCGCACTCGACAGCCAAGAGGCGCTGACCGGCCTGCGAGAGGAATGGAAGAGCCGGGGGTTGCCGGAGATCGCCGCTCGCATTGGAATCAATACCGGCGACCTGGTGGTCGGGAACATGGGATCGCAAACGCGGCTGGAGTATACTGTGATGGGCGATAGCGTGAACCTCGCATCCCGGTTGGAAGGCGCCAGCAAATTCTACGACACCCTGATCCTCATCGGGCCTCGCACGTATGAGCTCGCCCAATCCAATGTCGAAGCGAGAGAGGTGGATCTTTTAAGAGTCAAAGGCAAATTCGAGCCCGTCGTGGTCTACGAGTTGCTGGCCCGGAAGGGACAGTTGGGTCCTGTGAAACAGCAGGTCCTCGAAGTGTACACGCGTGGGCTGCACTCGTACAAAACCCGCGCCTTTGAAAGCGCCCAGCGAGACTTTGAAGCGGCCCTGAAGCTCGATCCCCTGGATGGGCCCTCCAAAGTGTATCTGCGCCGGGCCCAGGAATTTCTTGCCACCCCGCCTCCTGTTGACTGGGACGGCGTCTACGAACTACATTCGAAATGAGGGAGGCCAGCATGCATGCCCGACACCCGCTTCGCCTTGTGCTTCTGATCCTGATGATTGTAGGCGGCCTGTTCAGTGTGGCCTGGGCGGAAACCGTCTTCGTGCAGGCAAAAACTGCCAAACTCCGCTCCGGAAAGACCTCATTGGACAAGGTCGTGGCCGATCTCCAATATGGCGAGGCCCTGGAGGTGGTGAAGACCGAAGGCACGTGGACAGAAGTCCGCACTCGCTCAGGCGTGACGGGTTGGATTTTTGCCTCGAAGACCACGACTGTGAAGCCCTCTGGCGGCGGCGACGATGAACTCGCCAAGGCCGGACGCCTCTTTAAAGGGAAAGAAGCCTCCGACGCGACCGCGTCGGCAGGAGCTCGCGGTCTGACTGAGGTCTCTGGGGAATATGCCAAGCGGTCCGGAATTTCTCAACGCGATCGCGACATGGTCGATCGTATGACCGCCTATAAGATCACCGATCAAGAAGTCGAAGACTTCCTCAAGAAAGGGGAGCTTGGTGAATATGCGAAATAACCGCGCGATTGCCGTAATCATCACGTTTGGTGCGATCGCCATGCTCGCAGCATCGGCCGATGTCACCTTAGCCGCGGACAAAAAATCGGGAGGCTCGCGTTTCGGCGACATCCTCGGTGGCCTCGGCACCCTCGCCGGCGGCCTTATGCCGATCGGATACGAAGAGGAACAATCCCTCGGACAGGCCATCTCCTTGCAGGTTGTCGCCCGATTCGGCGGCACTCTGGAGCAGCCGGAGCTCGTGCGGTATGTAAATCTCGTCGGCCAAGCGGTGGCTCTGACATCCGATCGTCCCGACATTCCTTATCATTTTGCCGTGCTGAAGGATGACTCCATTAACGCCTTTGCAGCGCCCGCCGGATACGTGTTCATCACCAACGGACTCCTCAAACAGATCCATAATGAAGCCGAGCTGGCGGCTGTCCTGGGACATGAGATCGCGCATGTCAGCCAGAAACACATTCTCGAGGTCATTCAACGGAGCAAACAACTAGCCGGCGTGTCCCAGGCCGGGCTCGCCGCTGCCAAACAGAACCCGCAAGCTTTTAAGAACATCATTGATACGGCGGTTAAGAAGCTCTTGGACGAAGGGCTGGATCAGGAGAAGGAAACCGAAGCGGATGCCTTGGGAGATGTCTTTGCCGCCCGCGTCGGATACGACCCAACTGCTTACCTGGCCTTATTGACCCGCCTTCGAACACTCAAGGGCGACGATCCCGCTTTCTTTAAGACGCATCCGAACTTCAGCGCACGGATCGACGCGGTTCAGAATTCGATCCAATCCCATGGCTTAAAGGCGAACGGGGTCCTCCTGGCGGAGCGCTTCGCGCGGCGATCGTGACCGACTAAAACTCCTGACAGGCGCTGCAGCGCGTTGGCTCCAGCCGTTCGGTGAGTTCCTGCTGGGTGAGGGTGAACGGCAGCTGGCAGAGTCCGCAGACGCGTATTTCGAATACGGGTTGTCCCTGATCATCGAAGCGCGTCGGAAGCAGCAGATCGCTCGGATCGTACCCTAACAGCACGTTGTCTGGGAACTTGACGACGGCCAACCGCACATTGAATTTTTCCCAGGTCGCCACTTGGCCCTTCCGAATGAGGGGATGATCGGACGTCACATACACCGGTTGGCCGAAACGGCGATGCCGGAGGTCACGAAGGTTCCGGGCGCTCGGCGTGGCCACGGCATAACCGGTCGCCTGCGCAAATCGTCCTTCTTCCAATCCCATCCGGTTCTCCCCGGCCGCAAGCAACTTTCGAGGCCGCGCTGAATCTATATCACTCGATCCTATAGGGGTCAAGCGACCGAAGATGCTTGACAATACCCGATCGCCATTGATATCAGAGAGTTCATCGGTTTAAGACATCTCATGGACAAATTAACCGTCTACCAAAAGCCGACCTGTTCGAAATGCCGCGAGACCCTCGCGATCTTGCGCGCGGCCAAGGCTCCCTTCGTCACCGTCGATTATTTTGGAGCTCCCCTCACGGTAGCGACACTGAGACGGCTGGTGAAGAAACTTGGCGTCAGTCCACGCGAGATTCTTCGGACCGGGGAGGAGATCTACAAGCAACTGCAGTTGGACACGAAAGAGCTCTCCGATGACGAATTGATCCGGTTGATGGTGGTCTATCCGGATCTCATTCAACGGCCCATCATCGAAAAGGGCGACCGAGCGGTCATGGGACGACCCCCAGAAAACGTCAAGGCTCTTCTCTAAAAACGAAGAGGGCCGGAAAGCATCCCTTCCGGCCCTCTTTAATCCCTAAGAGATCGACGACTATTTCTTCAATAAGACGGCGTCTTTACACGCTTTCGCCACCCTGAATTTCACCACCCGTTTCGCCGGGATTTTAATGGCTTCCCCGGTCTGAGGGTTTCGTCCCATCCGAGCTTTCCGATTCATCAAGACCAGCTTTCCAAGGCCCGGCAGCGTAAAGGTGTTTTTCGCTTCTTTGTGCGCCAGAGAAGCCAAGTCGTCAAGAAATTGCCCCGCCGCCTTCTTGGTCATGCCCGCTTTACCGGCCAGATGATCGGTAATCTGGGACTTCGTCATCGCTTTCCCCATACTCCACTCCTTTCAGTTATAGAGCCGCATTGCAGCCCGTTAGATCTCGAACCCTTATTCCAAGACCGACTATTTCTTCTTTCTGCCTTTCACGTGTTCACTGTAGGCGGTAATCAGACTCCGGCCAGCGGCGCATGCGAGAGAAGTGATTGGTCGGTGATGCAGAAATCCACCTAAAAGTAGTAGTCCGTCCCTAATTAAAATATGCTCGGAATGGCATCCGGCCCACGTAATATGCGGCAAACGGCGCTGACTCTACCGAAGGATGAGCGAGAAAGCAAGAGGAAAGAATGCAGTTTTTTACAATATGCATGTCAGGCAAACCCTGACTTGACAAATCCAAAAAACATCAGGCGGATTGTGAGGCAAATCTTTCGAGGATCGCGCGAAGGTCTGCTGCTGAGGAAGAGCGAATAGGGGCCCAGAGATCTCCCACAGCCTCCACGCGTCGCGGCAAAGTCAGGATCGTCAGGTCGCGCGGATCAAGGCCGTCGTCCACTTCCTTCCAGGTCAAAGGCGCGGAAGCTCCCGCGAATTCGCTGGCTCGGGCGCTGTAAGCGGTGGCCAGCGTCTTCCCCTGAATGTTTTGAAGATAGTCCACATACACTTTGCGACCCCGGTCTCCTATTGAACGCACGACTGTGGCGACTTTGGGATGCTTGCTCGCGACCATCGTCGCGATGACCTGGCAAAAGAGACGTCCTGTTTCATAAGTGGTCTTTCGGGGTAAGGGGATATAGATGTGCATGCCGGTCGCTCCCGACGTCTTGGGAGCATTCGGAATCCCGAATCGGACGAGCTCGTCCCGAATCCAGCGGGCCACATCAAGCACGCGGGGGAATGTCACCCCCGGCATCGGATCCAAATCCAGAGCTACATAATCTGCAAAGTCCGGTGATTGCACGCGCGAGAACCAGGGGTCCTGGGAGATCACCGCGAGCTGAGACATATACAGGAGAGTTTTCAGAGATCCTCCGATGAGACGGCTGGGAACTTCTGTATCGCTCGGCAAGACCTCGACGCGCACGTCCGTGGGCACTTGTTCGGGAGCGCGTTGCTGATAAAACGCAGGGGCATTTACGCCGTTCGGAAAACGCTTCATCACCAGCGGGCGGTCGCGAACGGCGGGAAGCAGCACCGACGACATGCGCACGTAGTAGCGCATCAGATCGCCCTTCGTCAGCCGCAATGACGGCCAAAAAAGCTTTTTGAGATTGCCGACCTGCAGGCGATGTTCGCCCGGCAGCAGAAGGACGCCAGCCCCACCCTCCTCTTCGATCTGCGTGAGCTGTTGAAGCAGGCCGTCAATCGCTGTGTCGGTCGAAGGCTGCTCGTTCCTCTGCCTGCTGGGTTCTTCGGCGTGGCTGCGCACTTGGCCACGCTCGCGGACCGCCGACACCGGATCCAACAGGGGTGTCGGCTCCCGCCGGACGGCCTCCGGTTTCACATCCTCACGGATTCCCAGGTAGGTCGGATGGCGTAATCTGCCATCGGTGGTCCATTCTGTGAATTTAATTTCTGCCACCAGAGTCGGTTCCGTCCAATGCGGCCGCTCATTGGTTTTCGGCCGAGGTTGAAACGGACACGTGGGGGTCTCAATCTTGCGCAGCAGCTTATAGACGCGCGCCAGCTCTGCGTGACTGAATCCGGTGCCCGTATGACCGGTGTAGCGCAACACGGTACTCTCATACACACCCAGCAACAGAGCGCCAAAAAACGGCCGTGAATCACGAGGCTCTGTCCATCCGCCGATAACGAACTCCTGCCGTTTCACGATCTTGAGCTTTCGCCACTCTGCACTTCGACGCCCAGTCCGATAAGGGGATTCGGCGGTCTTGGCAATTAGCCCTTCCCATCCGTGCGCGAGAGCCTGTTGATAGAGAAGGCGTCCATCAGCCGGTACGAATTCGCTGAGTCGAAGCGCCCCGCCTCCGCCCGCGCCGATGATTTTTTCCAAACGCGCGCGGCGGGTGGTTAAGGGAAGCGTCCGCAGATCTTCCTGTCCATCACGAAGCACATCGAAGGCAATCAGCGCGACGGCGACCTTGGGACGTCGAGTATCCCGGCCGCCCGCGCGCTCGCTCAGATGGATCCGGCCCTGAAGTTGCTGAAACCCTGCCGGCTCGCCGGTCCCATCCAGGGCCACGATCTCTCCGTCCAGCAGAATTGGCGCCTTGAGTCTGCGGCGGAAGGTATCGAGCCGCTGGACAAGCTCCGGGAATTGAGAGGTCTTGTCATTTCCCAGGCGAGACCAGATCGTTACCCCTCCTCGGTCGTGCCCAGGCAGCACCTCCACCAGCGCACGAATGCCGTCATACTTTGGCTCATAGACAAGCTGGGGGTCCAAGAGCGGAGCCTCTTCCAGAGCTGCCAGCATCGGACGCAGATCCTGCGCGTTCGCATGCCAGCGGGAGAGAGACTTAGGTTGGGACGAACGTCGTGTTGCGAGGGACGCCACGATAGTGTGTTCTCACGCTAACGGCTCGCAACAGAGCTGTCAAGCGAAAGACGGCCTACTGAAGGGTCAGGGAGGGAGTTGCCGGATGGGGTATCCGGGGATCTATGACACGATCAGATGAGGAGGGCCGCCCCTGATCAGGCGCGGCCCTCATATGCGTCGTCTTTTGAACCTAGAAGCGGCCGCCGCGGTCGCTTCGACCGCCGCCCCCGCCCCCGCCGCCACCAAAACGCGAGCCGCCGGAGGCCCGGTTCTCTTGCGGTTTGGCCTCGTTCACGGTCAAGGAGCGCCCGTCTAACTGAGTCCCATTGAGTGCCGTGATGGCCTTCTTCGCCTCTTCCGGCGATGACATCTCCACGAAGCCGAATCCCCGCGACTGTCCGGTGTACTTGTCCGTAATCACTTTGGCGGAAACGACGGTCCCATGCGCCGCGAACAGATCTTGGAGTTGCTGTTCAGTTACCGCATAAGGCAATCCTCCGACGTACAACTTAGCGCTCATACTTCCTCCTGTCTACGAAATGATGATGTCTTGAGGATGCGGGAAAGAGCGGAAATGACAGCCGGGACGGGTAACACATGCCGGTCAGAACTGGCTTCCGTGCAGATTCCTAGCCGCAAGGCAACATCGGGTCTAGGGGCCTTCGTACTCGTTGCCATCCCCGCCCCGCAAAGATAGCACCTGACAAGTACCATACCCTGGATATGGAAAGCAAGCCATCCTTACCAAAGCCGTCTAGCCTTTTCTTTTCCTGAAAAATACGCTCACCGCGGCTCAATCTCCGTGTTCGAGAGTCGCTCAAGCGCCAGTACCAGCGCGTGCGTCCCCGATTTGCCATGCCCGTGCGCCTGGACCGCAAGATACAACTGCTGCACAAGCGCCAGTCCCGGTAGCGCAAGACCCATTCGGGCTGCTTCGTCGAGCACGATCCCCATATCTTTCAAAAAATGGTCCACCAAAAACCCGGGGGTGAAATTGCGCCGCAGGATACGGGGAGCCAAATTGGCAAGTGTCCAGCAGGCAGCGGCGCCGGTGCTGATCGACGCGAGCATTGTCTCCAAATTCAGTCCGGCCCTGTAGCCATAGACCAGGCTCTCGCACACGCCCACCATCGTCCCAGCGATGACGATTTGGTTGCATAGTTTGGCTTGCTGTCCCATGCCGGGTCCGCCCTGACGGACAATACTGCGGCCAAGCGCGCCCAACAACGGGACGATCGCGTCCACGGCCTTCTCTTCGCCACCGACCATAATTGACAGCGTGGCCTCTCTCGCGCCAACGTCGCCACCGGAGACAGGCGCATCAATGCTCTGCACGCCTCGAGATCGAGCCGCCTCAAAGATTTCCCGGGCGAGACTCGGAGCACTCGTCGTCATATCGACGAGAAGGCTGCCGGCCCGGGCTCCCTTCAGCAGTCCTGCCTCCCCGAGATACACCTGACGAACATCCAAAGGAAATCCGACCATCGTGAAGACAACGTCGGAACCTTCGGCGACCGCCAGGGGAGACGCTACCCATTTCGCGCCTTGCGACAGCACCGCGGCAGCCTTGGATGAGGTTCTCGTGAACACCGTCACAGGATAGCCCTGACCCAACAGGTGCCCACACATGGGCGCTCCCATCACGCCCAGGCCTACCCACCCGATTCTCGTTGACGCTGAAACGGTCGGCAGCGACATTGCGCCCTCCTAACGTACTCGCTCCCAAAAATCAAGGACGCCTGTAGGCAGCAATCGTGTCATGCTGTGATCCTTCACTTCGTTGTTGTGCAGCCTCTACTATAGGTATGGTTGATTTCCGCGCTGGTGCTTGGTTAAGCTGCGCCGGACCATCGCTCAAAACCGAGGAACTATGAACAGACAAAGAGTAAATCGATCGCACTACGCCGGCGAATTTCGATGGGCGCTGCCAGTCGCGCTGGTGCTCTGCCTTGTGACGTCGGGCGTAGGCTTCCCCGAGGAGCTTGTCCCTTCTACCGCACCTGTGTCGCCGGCATCAGCGGAGTCAGATCCAACGACGCCGCCCTCTAAGGTGCCCAAGTCCCGTCTAAACTGGGAGACGCGGGAAGGGAGAAGCTACGTCATTCCCGGAGTCGAGATCATCGGATATCTCATCCTGCTTAACTGGTACGACCGGCACCATACCGATCCAAAGGATGTATACCGCACGAATGGCAACACGTTCTGGAAACACTTGACCGATTCGAAATGGGTCATCGACAACGACCAGTTCTCCACAAACCAGTTCCTGCATCCCTACAGCGGCACCATCTACTATGGCTTCGCGCGATCGGCCGGCCTCAACTTCTGGGAATCGTTTCTCTACGCCGCCGCCGGCAGTTTTCTTTGGGAACTCGGGGGTGAGAAGACGTCACCCTCGATTAATGATCAGGTCGCGACCACCTTCGGCGGGAGTTTTTTCGGCGAGCCGCTCTTCCGCATGGCCAGCCTGCTGCTCGAATACGGCGGCGAGAGACCCGGGTTCTGGCGGGAGCTCGGCGCGGCGCTACTCTCTCCGCCCACCGGCTTCAATCGGCTCGTTTTCGGCAACCGGTTCGACGCGGTGCTTCCGAGCCACGATCCGGCCATTTTCACGCGCTTTCAGGTCGGCGGAACGCTGACCGCGACCAGTCACAACGTATCAGACACCGTCAGAGAACATGGAGGGATCGCAGACTTCTCTTTTGCCTACGGGCTCCCCGGAAAGCCCGGCTATACATACACCCGTCCCTTCGACTACTTTGACTTCCATCTCACCGCGGTCACTGCCAATACGTTCGAAAGTATTGACACCCGCGGGCTCCTTATTGGAACTAGCTACGAGTCCGGCAACTCAACACGCGGGGTGTGGGGTCTCTATGGGAGCTACGACTATATATCACCACAGGTGTTTCGCGTCTCGAGCGCGGCTCTATCACTCGGTACAACCTGGCAGACCTGGCTCTCGCGAGCCGTAGCGCTCCAGGGCACGGCCCTCGGTGGTGCCGGCTACGGCGCAGCCGGCAGCATCCACCGCACCGGCGACCGCGACTACCACTATGGCGCCGACCCCCAGGCGCTTCTCGCCCTGCGTCTCATCTTGGGCGACAGGGCCATGATCGACCTCACAGGGCGTGAATACTATGTCAGCGGCCTGCTTTCTCCAGAACCGCATGGATGGGAAAACATCCTACGAGCGGACACGTCGTTCACGGTGCGCATTTTTAGCCGCCATGGCGTGGCGCTCCGGTACGTTCTATCCCATCGGGATGCGCACTATCCGAACATCGATTACAAGGATCAGACGGTAGGAACCGTCAGCCTTATGTACGTCTTCCTCGGAGGAACCGGCTTCGGCGCCGTCGATTGGCGCGAGGCCAATCCCGATCGGCACTGAAGCCCTGCGCCGGCAGGCTCGCAAAAATGAATGTATCGGCGGTGTTTATCGCGTTGCTCTTGACGCAACCCGCATCATGTTTAGTCTGCCACCCTCGGTAAGCCATAGAGTACCCTGCACCCCCTAGCGGCCATCCTAATAGCCGTCCTCGTTTACTCAGCTGCAAACGCCACTGTGCGGTGCAGTTTCCGGAGGGCGTTGCACATGGCTATCTTTTCGTGCATTCACTTGGCGGGAAACGATTGGTCAGGAGGAGCTCACCCAAATCCTCAAAGTGGACAACAGCTGGTTGCCGACACCAGCTTTCATGCCGGCAAATAACTGATTAGGAAAACGCGCATTCGACTCAGTTGCGTCTCTCTCGGTTCACTCCTTGCGTTCTGTGCGCTTGTGGGCTTGAAAGACCTGCTCCATAACGGCTCTGCCATGCCGCGCTTCCATCTGAGGAACAGCATCGGATAGGATTTTGATCAGTTTGATCAGTGTCTCGCTCAATAGCTGGTTTGTATCCTTGAGCTTCTGGAATTCGGCTTGTTGCTGTAAGAGTGACTCCGCTAATTCCTCATAGGTTGCTCGTGCCATGGTGTCTGTCTCGCTGGGTTTAAGGTTCAATACTCACAAATGGCCGCCCCTGAGTCTGGCCAATATTGCTCACTAGGCTGGTCCTGCCAGATCATAAAATATTTTAAGTCAGCTCCCTCAGTAATTTACCTTGATGTAAGCCGGATTGTCAGAGAGAGAAATGACCAGAGGGAAGGAGCGGGTGGCGTATCGCCTCTAGTTAACACAGGTGAGAGAAAAGTCGGGGATCTCACGGCGCCCCTTAATGATAAATGTATCCTTGAACAGTGCCCTAACATCTTCCAAAATCAAGTATGGTACCCACCGCTCTTGATAACCCTTCCCGTTGCAGTAGGAGCATCGAGCTCCCTCGGGACACAGATGGCAACGCCAGCGGATCAGAACTTCCATAGAAGCCGTCTCCTTTGCAGGCGTCAGCTGTGGTCAGTCCTGGCGTCACATGAGAGTGAGAATTCCATTAAATGCCTAAGTGCAAACATTGTCAAGGGAATCTTGATGGCGGCCTACGTTCATGCTGCGTGTATGATTAAGTTAGGAACCGAGAGTAAAGTGCAATGGGAAGCGTCTATACTGCGCCTGACTTTGGAAATGGCGTCAAACTAGGTTAGTTGCCCTCCTCAATTAGCCTCTGTCATATCCCTACTTCCTTGAGTGCGACATCTATTTTGTGAACAAGTAGATCTTGGTCTAGTGGCTCCTGCGTTAAGAGCGCGGCCCGAAGATCGAGCATCAATTCAACTAAGCGAGTATTCCGTGAGCGCAGGTCGTCTAGGGCATCCGGCAAAGCATTTGTAGCGTCCTTGAGAGCGTCCTGTGCTTTAGTTCGTGGGCCTTTCTTTTTCATGCCTGGCCTTAGACTTAGCAATTGTCCTAAATATTGGAGACCTTAGCTGTCGTCCACAGAATTTAATACTGCCGATTTCCAGTTCCGTCTATGCCTACCTTAGTGTTAACCCGAAAAGGCAATCCTGCACGACTGACGTATCTCTAGGTTGGATTAAGCCTCGGCTGGAAAGATTCGAAAGCAAAGGATTATCATCGACAATTTTTTACCTAGATATAATATTGATTTTGGGCGGGGTCACAGTTAAGCTTCCAGGCATGTCGATTCTTGTCTTGTATAGTGAGCAATTTTGAGCAGCCCCCGATCTGTCATCCATGGCCTGCCTGCAGGGCGCGAAGTGTGAGGGGATCCCGCCATGCTAGTGCGTTCAGATGGACGCTTCTCATCGGTGCCCTGGCATTCATCGGCACGACGGAGGGGGCCGCCTTGGAGAAATCCGCCTCCGCTGCTGCGCCCACGTCACCGACGCCGGAGGGCGCTGTCGCGCCCGCCCGCTCCGAGGTGCCGAATTCCGTTCTGTCCTGGGAGACAGGGGCCGGCAGGAGCTACGTCATCCCGGCCCTTGAGGTCCTTGCCCACCTCTTCCTGCTCAATCAGTTCGACCGGAACTTCGTCGAGCCGAAGGAGGTGTACCGTACTGGCACCCACAGTTTTTGGCACAATTTGACCGATGCTAAGTGGGTGGTTGACAGCGACCCATTCGCCACAAACCAGTTCCTGCATCCGCTTGGCGGAACCTTTTACTACGGATACGCGCGATCGGCCGGCCTCACCTTCTGGGAGTCATTGGTGTATGCCGAGGCCGGCAGTTTCCTTTGGGAATTAGGAGGCGAGACCGGACCGCCCTCCATCAACGACCAGATCACGACCCCTCTCGGTGGGGCCTTCTTGGGCGAGCCGCTTTTCCGGATGGCCGGCCTCTTGCTCGAGAAAGGCAACGGGCCGCCCGGGTTCTGGCGCGAGCTCGGTGCGGCGCTGATCTCACCGCCCACCGGCTTCAACCGCCTCGTCTTCGGCAACCGGTTCGATGCCGTGTACCCGAGCCGCGACCCGGCCACCTTCACGCGTCTGCAGCTCGGCTCAAGCCTGACCTCATTCGTGAACAACTCGAGTATCGAGCGCACTGCCAAACGGACTGAGGCGAACCTGGACTTCTCCATGGTCTACGGGCTCCCCGGCAAGCCCGGCTATAGCTACACGCGCCCTTTCGACTACTTTAACTTCCAATTCACCGGCTCCACTGCCAATACGTTCGAGAACATCATCTCCCGCGGCCTTCTCTACGGTACGGATTACGGGGTTGGCGACTATCGCGGGATCTGGGGTCTCTACGGGAGCTACGACTACATCGCGCCGCAGATCTTCCGCGTCTCGAGCACGGCAGCCTCACTTGGTACCACCGGCCAGTGGTGGCTCGCGCGCGCGATCGCCCTCCAGGGCACGGTCCTCGGCGGCGTCGGCTACGGCGCGGCCGGCACTATCCACAGCACGGGTGAACGCAACTACCACTACGGCGTCACCCCCCAGGGGCTCTTCGATCTCCGCCTCATCCTCGGCGACGTGGCAATGTTCAACGTGGCGGGGCGGGAGTACTATGTCAGCGGCGTCGCCTCCACTGAGAACCGGGGGTCGGAGAACATCGTCCGCGGGGAGGCGTCATTCACCCTACGCGTGTACGGCCGCCACGCCATCGCTGTCCAATACGTAGCATCGCATCGGGATGCGCATTACCCCGACATCGCCAACCAGCACCAGACGTTGGGAACCATCGGCATCTTCTACAACTTCCTTGGCCACACCGAGTTCGGTGCCGTCGAGTGGCGCGGCGTCGCCCCCGCCGGCCTTTGAAGCGACGATTTCAATGGAACAGGCCATCAAGACAGCGGTAGACTCGGCGGGAGGACAAACGATGAAACTGTTTCATTGCGTGCTGTTGGTGGTCTTATTGCTAATGCCCTCGGGTTGTGCGTCTATCCGCTCCATCAGTACCATTACGACCAGCGCGCTGACCGAACACGATTTACCTAGCAGGTATGGCATCACGCTTGGACGAGAGGGCGGCTTCAAGCACATCGTGATTATTGCCGTGGACGGTCTGCGTGCAGATGGCTTGTACAATTTTATTGAAACCGCTCACACACCATACCTCGGAACGTTATTGGGGGTCACTCAACAACCGGATGGGACGTTTGCTTATAGAAACGCCGTCAGAGCAAAGAAAGCCATCACGGTGTTTCCCTCCTATACCTATCCCTCGTGGACCTCCTTAGTGACGGGGGTGTATCCAGGCCTTCATGGGATCACCGGCAATCAGCTTCTCTTCAGGACGGGGCCTCCGGAGAAACAAGAAGGCAAGAAATTAGCGTCTGTTGTGCAGGCCAGATATTATGCCGAGGCCCACGTAGACGCGCTGGCGGTGTATTGGTCGCACCTGCTCAATGATGATATTTCTCCCCTGTCGCCGACGATCTATGATGTGGTTGAAGCGGCCAAGGGACAAAGCCTCATCGTGCACCACATGATCTCTCGAGGGGCTAAAGATACGGACTGGAGATATCCCTCATACGACACGATGGTCCTATATATAAAGGATGAAGTCAAAGCCTATGATCACAAAACGCTGTATGAGTTCGTGTCAGCCTTTAAAGCACTGAATGGGGGAAGTTTTCCAACCTCTGATGCCGACGTCTACCTCCCTACCATCACCACCCTCTATTTCCCCGGCTTAGATCATGATTCGCATCTGAATGCGGAGCAATTGCCCCAGAGACAAGAGGAGTATTTACGCAATATCGATGAGGTGTTGGAGAGCCTCTTTAAGGGCGCCGACACGTTAGATAAAATGGATCGCAAGGGACACATAAAGGACCGCGTGGACTGGCCGGGGCTCAATCGATATCCGAAGCTCTTAAACGAAACGCTCTTTATCCTGGTGGCCGATCATGGGCACTCCCCCGTCACGAGCGGAAACGCGCTATCGGTCGATGAACTCGAGGCGGCACTAAAAAATGTCCCGGCCCCCTGGCGTCGTGGACACCTAAACGTCCACGAGACCAGCCTGACGGTCTTCAATCTTCTCACGAAGCTGACGAGCACCATCTTCTATGGAGGGGACCCGGATGAAGGTGACGATGTCTTTGTCACGCTCAACGGAGGCAGTGCGGCGGTCTATGTGAAACCACCGAATGGCAAATGGAAAGACGAGCCCCAATATGGCTTCACGCGTCTGGTGGGGGAGGCCATCTGGGAGTGGTTCGAGATCAATAAACCCGGCGTGCTGCAAGCCATTTTTGTCCGGCATGGATCGAGCTATCTGGAGTGCTGTAAGGAGGGAGTCGCGATCCCGATCGAGGAATCGTCGAGTGATTACGGACCCGACTGGAAGCGCAGGTTAAAAGGACTGGCCCCCGTCCAACAGCTTCGCCCGAATTCTTCCCCTGATTTAATTCTGCTGGCTGACCGGAAGACCGGCGTCACATTCGCGAACCACCAAATGCCCTGGACGGGACAGATCTCGTTGGTAGGCTCGACTGAGCATTGGAAGGCCGACCATGGCCACCTAGGATCGTCCGACAGCTCAATTCCTCTCATTTTCTTTAGTCCGAGGATTGCTCAAGAGAAGATTATCCCTCAAATGTCGATCGTCGATGTGGCGCCGACTATTTTAGATGCGCTGGGGCTCTATGATTCGAAGGTATTAGCTGCGGGCGTCAGTTACAACCAAGTCTTGGCGCGGTATCCGGCTTATCGTGGGAAAAGTTACTATGAGACGATTCGAACCGCGATGGCGGAGAAAACAACGACGCCTGCGAAAAGCACATCGCCTTCCTCGTCCTACAAGCTTCATATTGAAATAACCCCCCGCGCCCTCACCCGGGAATATCGCGACTTTAACTTCAACTTTCACCACAGCATCCTCCTGCGCGGCACAGAACAAAACACCCCCGTCTCCAGGGTATTCGAAATCGAGGATGGCTGGGAAGTGGACACTCCTAGAATAGAGGGCACGACCGCCAATTGTGGATCTCAGATTGATTCGGTCAAGCAGCTCGGGCCCCGAAAAATCGAGGTATCAGCCCATCTCCGAGGTTGTCCAATCGGGTATACCAAATTCGGTGATAATGTACCGACTTTTTTGGGATTCACGGTCAACATTAAGGGAAAACGGATGATCGAAAAAACCCTGGACGCGTTTTCCCAAGACATCCAAATGTCGGGCGAGGGCGAGAGCACGTTTGTCTTGACGTATCCCCTCGAGCTGCCGAGCGAAAGCACGAATGTCGTGTGGGAGTATTCGACCACGATCACGGGTGGACGCGCGAACAAAACCATTGTGCTGAACAAATCCTCACCAACAGTCGTGGGAGCAACGAGCTCGATAACAGACGGAACGCTTTCTCTCACGGTCAATACCAAGAAGCTGAATGAATAAATTCACAGACTCAGAGCAATATTGACCACGACAAGCAAAATAGCTAATATCTTCGGCTAGGTAAAAAACCCCCTTTCTGAAAAGAGGAGGATGTTATATGAGCACCATACTTATCGTGATCCTGATCTTGCTCCTCATTGGGGTGTTACCTACATGGCCTCACAGCGCGAACTGGGGATACTTTCCCAGCGGTGGATTAGGCCTAGTGCTCTTAATCTTAATCATTTTGGTCCTGACCGGGCGGCTTTAAGCTCTGCTCAGCCACAGTAGAAACACGAAGTTGGACAAGGGCACCTAACTCAAACTCAGAAGGAGGTATCTATGACTCGGTATCCATGCTCTCTGATGGTTCTGGTTCTCTCCATATTTTTTCTGGCTGCCGGCTACCAAACGGCGACGGGCGAGACGATGAAGGAAAACGCCGTTGACGCGAAAATTACGACATCAGTCAAGTCGCATCTTGCGACGAACGACAAGCTTCATACGCTGACTCAAATAAGCGTCAGGACCGTCGACAAGACTGTTTATCTCACCGGCCACGTTCCGACTCAGCAAGAAAAGGATCAGGCGGGGGAGGTTGCGCGTGGGGTGGAACATGTTCAAAAGGTCGTGAATGACATCGAAGTCAAACCCGATAAGTAAGATACACCAAGGGGGCCGGCACCTTTTGGAAAAAGGTGCCGGTCCCCTTTACCTGACCCGTTAAGAAGCTTAGTTGACCTAACCCGGTACGGAAGACTGCAGGCGTGAACTCTATGTGGACAGCACTGGCAGGATGGGCATTGGTCGGGCTGCTTACCCTCACCGGCTGCATCACCTCGGCGACCAAAGCCGCGACTGTAGTTAAAGAAGACCGCACTTTGTACAACCATGCTGCGGATGTTGAGACCAAATCAACGATTAGAACCGCGTATTTGGAACAAAACATGCTGCTGGATATCACTACGGACGTCTATGAAGGGCAGGTCATGCTGACGGGTGCGGTCAAAAATGCCGAAGAGAGGAGCAGAGCGGAAGCGATCGCGCGGCAGGTCAAGGGCACGCGGGAGGTGTACAACGACATCCAGGTCACTGACGAAGGCGGAGTGAAAGCTACTGCTGAGGATTTAACCATTCTGACCAAGCTACATGCCAAATTACTGGCGGCCAAGGATGTCAGCTCGGTGAACTTCCGTTTAAGGGCAGTCAACGGTGTGGTCTATCTTCTCGGGATAGCGCAGAGCCAAGGGGAGCTATCCAAGATACTGGAGATCGTCCGCGAGACAGACGGCGTGCGGCAGGTGATTAGTCACTTACAAATTAAGCCGCCCGGTTCACCAGCGCCGACTCGCACCGCCAGCCCTGGTCAACATTAGTTACTTTGGAAATGCATTGTCATGCAAAGTCTTGCGGTAATTGAATAACTCACCCGTGAGCCAATCTGCGCTTGGTACTGGGGAATGGTCAACGCATCGTACGTAATAAGGTTGGCCGCTCAGCATGCTTTTTGAGGCAGCACGCTCGATAAACTCCTCAGGCGTCTTCGTGTCGAACATTAAGGTGTCATTCTTCGTCTTTATATGTTTTGCAGCCTCTTTGGAATTGTACTCCTTGCCATTTCTTATAAAGACGCAATTGGATTCTTCTACATACGTTAGCAGATGATTAATCGTACGCAGAAGCGCGTCATCGGTTGATGCCGCCTCTGCAGACGGCAGCACTAGCATTGCAAAAAGGCATACATAGACGAAATGCTCGCGTATTCGATACATTCATTTCCTTTAGATACCGGCTAAAATAATAGCCGCATCCCTCAGCCATCTTCCCAGAGCCGGTTAAGAAGATTGAGCCGATTCCCCTCGCGACCTTTCGAGTTATTGTACCACTATCAATGTGTATCATCCAGGCCATAGGACCTTCCCGCCGTCTGCCCCAAATAGATTCGTAGTTGCGTCTGCAGGTGGGGTAAGAGCGTTTGCAGGAGCGGACTCTCTTGTGCCCTTCTTAGGCTAACAGCGATAGTGTACTATCCTCGTAAGTCACCCGTTAACAACCGCCGCATGCCCTGCTCTGGATTGCCTCGCTGTCCTCGGCAGATAAAGAAAGGCGATGGAGGCAGGAGGAGATCTCAAACTTGAAGGCGAGCCGCAAGATGATTGCTCGAACCTTGCTTTATTTGAGGGCGAGCCTCCGGAAAAATGGCTTGGCACAACAGTACGCCGTTGACGAGCCGCCGCTCCGTTCGGAGCTGTTCAGCGCTGATCAGATGGAAGTGTATGGCAGGACGTTAGCGTACTCCCATGCGTTGACGCTCCGACATAAACCGGACCAACTTCTGACCAGGCTGGCTGAGAACGAAGGTGTCTTGATGGGAGTCCACGACCTGTTGGCAGAGGCGGTGAAGGCGAACCGCCGGATTACGCCGGCCGGGGAATGGCTGCTCGATAACTTCTATCTGATCGAAGAGCACATTCGCATGGCCAAGCGGCACTTGCCGAAGGGGTACAGCCGGGAGCTGCCTCGCTTACTCACTGGCCCATCGGCTGGGCTTCCACGCGTGTATGACATCGCGCTCGAAACGATCTCGCACGGCGATGGACGGGTGGATCCTGGAAGTCTCAGCAGTTTCGTCGGCGCCTATCAGACGGTCACCCCCCTGAAGTTAGGTGAATTGTGGGCCATCCCCATCATGCTACGCCTGGCGCTGATCGAGAACCTCCGGCGTGTGGGAGCGCGGACCGCCGCCGACAGGATCGACCGAAACCGCGCCGACTTCTGGGCGGACCAGATGATGGAGATCGCCGAGAAGGATCCCAAGAGTCTGATTCTGGTGATCGCGGACATGGCGCGGTCGAACCCGCCGATGGTGAGCTCGTTTGTGGCGGAATTTGCGCGCCGATTGAAGGGACAGAGCGCTGCGTTGGCCATACCGCTCACCTGGATCGAGCAGCGGCTCTCCGAATCTGGGCAGACGATTGAACAGTTGGTGCAGTCGGAAACCCAACAACAGGCCATCGACCAGGTCTCCATCAGCAACAGCATCGGCAGTCTTCGGTTTCTGGGCGCGATGGACTGGCGCCAGTTCGTCGAGACAATGAGCGTGGTCGAGCAGACACTGTGTGAGGATCCCTGTGAAGTCTACGCCAAGATGGATTTTGCCACCCGTGACCACTACCGTCACGTTGTGGAGAGGATGGCGAGGCGCAGCCGGCTCTCGGAATGCGAGGTGGCGCGCACCGCGATCCAGTTGGCGCACGAGGGCACGGACAGGAAAGGCGGCGACGATCGAGCGGCCCATGTTGGTTTCTATCTGATCGACAAGGGATTGCCACAGCTCGAACGAACGGCGGAGGTGCGCCTATCCATATCTGAGGCTCTTCAGAGAATGAGCGGCCGTTTTCCTGTGCTCCTCTATGTCGGCACGATCGTCTTGATGACAATGGTCTTCACCGGAGGTCTGCTCGCGAAGGTTCGAGGCAATGATTGGGACGGTTGGGTATTCGCGCTTTTCGGCATCCTTCTCGCGTTAGGTACAAGTCAGCTGGCAGTGACGCTGGCCAATTGGTCCGCGACATTGCTGGTGACGCCGCATCCGCTGCCGCGAATGGACTTCTCCGAAGGCATTCCCCCGGAATCGCGCGCCCTGGTCGTGGTCCCGACAATGCTCTCCAGCGCCCAAAGCATCGAGGAATTAATCGAGGCGCTTGAAGTCCGCTTTCTGGCGAATCGCGACCAGAATCTGTCCTTTGGCCTGTTGACTGATTTTCGAGACGCGCACGAGGAAACGCTTCCGGAAGACGAGCCACTGTTGCGGCTGGCTCAACAGAGGATCGCAGAATTGAATGAGAAGTACAGTGATGAGCAAAACGAGACCTTTTTTCTGTTCCATCGCCCGCGCCAATGGAATCCTCGGGAGCGGATGTGGATGGGATACGAGCGGAAGCGAGGCAAGCTTGCTGATTTGAATGCGCTGCTGCGCGATGGTTCACTGGATCGCTTCTCACTCGTCGTCGGTGAGACGGCAATGTTGTCGAACGTGAAGTATGTGATCACCCTTGACACGGATACGCAACTCCCCCGCGATGCGGCGCGGCAGTTAGTAGGAACAATGGCTCATCCGCTGAATCGGCCGCGGTACGACGAAGACAAGCAGCGAGTCTTGGAGGGGTACGGTATCCTGCAGCCACGTGTGGCCCCGAGTCTGCCCGGGACGAACCGGTCAGAGTATGCACGACTCAACGGAAGTGAGCCTGGGATCGACCCGTATACGCGCGCCGTCTCCGACGTGTACCAGGACCTGTTCGGTGAAGGCTCGTTCATCGGCAAAGGAATCTACGACGTCGATGCCTTCAGGCGCGCGCTCAAGGGGCGCTTTCCCGAGAATCGGATCCTCAGCCATGATCTTCTGGAAGGGGGCTACGTTCGGGCGGGCCTGTTGAGCGATGTGCAGCTGTACGAGGAATACCCCTCTCGCTACAGTGCTGATGTCAGTCGGCGCTACCGCTGGATTCGCGGAGATTGGCAGATTGCGCGATGGGTGCTGCCGCGCGTTCCCGGCCCCGGCGGGGGCCTTCTAAAGAATCCTCTCTCCGCACTGTCCCGATGGAAGATCTTCGACAACCTTCGGCGGAGTCTCATTCCTTCGGCGTTGACCGTCCTGTTGCTGCTGGGCTGGACGGTCTTGGCACCCGTGTGGTTCTGGACCCTATCGGTCATTGGAATCATCATGATTCCTCCATTGCTGGTCTCTCTGCTGGATCTGTTCCAGAAGCCGGACGATGTGCTGCTGCTCCAGCATCTCACCGCCACAGTCCGCTCGGCCAGCCGGCATTTCGCGCAGGCGGTATTTACGCTCATCTGCCTTCCCTATGAGGCGTTCGTCAGTCTGAAGGCGATCGTGCTGACAGTAGGTCGGATGCTGATCACGCACAACCGGTTACTCGAATGGAGTCCGTCAAGCGACCCGGATCGCGATCATCGCACAGCCTTCGTCGCCTTCTATCGGACGATGTGGATCGCCCCCGTTCTTGCCACTGCCGCGGTGATCTATCTGACGCTTTCGGATCCGGGCGCGTTACAGGTGGCTATGCCCATCCTAGGCCTTTGGTTTGCCTCCCCCTCTATCGCGTGGTGGATCAGCCGGCCACTCACTCGGCGTACGGCAAGGCTGACGGGCGACCAGACCATCTTCCTCCGGAAGGTTTCCCGAAAGACCTGGGCGTTCTTCGAGCAGTTCGTCGGTCCGGACGATCACTGGCTGCCGCCTGATAACTATCAGGAGCATCCCGCTGTGACGGTCGCGCATCGCACGTCGCCGACCAACATGGGACTAGCGCTGCTCGCGAATTTGTCCGCCTTCGACTTCGGCTACCTTTCGGCCGGACAACTCATCGAGCGCACGGCGAATGCGCTTCACACGATGGAAGGCTTAGAACGGCACCGAGGCCACTTCTACAACTGGTATGATACGCAGTCTCTGAAACCGCTGTTGCCTCTCTACATCTCAACCGTGGACAGTGGAAACCTTGCGGGACATCTGCTGACGTTGCGGCCGGGTCTGCTCGCACTCCCCGATCAGAAGATCCTGGGGACGCGATTCTTTGACGGGCTCAGCGACACACTCAGGATCCTCGTGGAAGCTGGAGGCGCCTCGCGGGCCCAGCTCGATCAATTTCAGAAGGATTTGGCGGCCGCGTTGAATGCTCGGCCAACCACGCTTGCAGCAGCGCGGCTGTGTCTCGACCAGCTCGCAATGTGCGCCGCGAAAGTGGTCAGCAGCCTCGATGCTGCCCCCGACAGCGACGCGAACTGGTGGGCCCGCGCCCTCGCCGAGCAATGCCGCAGCGCCCTCGATGAGCTGACGTTTCTCGCGCCTTGGACAGTGCTGCCAAACTCTCCGAAGAGGCTCAGCGACTTCCCCGCTTTAGATGAGATCCCAACGCTGCGCGAACTGGCAAGATATGACCTAGACCTGCTGCCGGCAATCGAGCCTGGGCTGGGCTCTGACCAGAGGCCAGAGGAAAACGAGAGGCGTGCTGAGCTTCGACGGCTCATCACGGAGGCAACCCAGCGTGCCAGGGAGAGGATTGCGGTCGTCGCAGGACTTGCGCTTCAATCAAGCCACCTCGCAAGTATGGGGTACGACTTCCTGATCGACAGGGGATGTCATCTGCTGGCTATCGGGTACAACGTCGGCGAGCGCCGGCTGGACTCGAGTTACTACGATCTGTTGGCTTCGGAAGCGAGATTGTGCAGTTTCGTGGCGATTGCGCAGGGACAACTGCAGCAGCAGCACTGGTTTGCCTTAGGGCGCCTGCTCACGACCGCCGGGGGAGGGCCTGTTCTCATTTCTTGGAGCGGTTCGATGTTCGAGTACCTCATGCCGCTCCTGGTGATGCCGACGTACGAACACACGCTGCTCGACCAGACCTATCAGGCGGCGGTGGAAAGGCAGATCGCGTATGGGAGGGAGCGCGGCGTCCCGTGGGGGATTTCGGAATCCGGCTACAACACCATCGATGTTCATCTGAACTATCAGTACCGAGCGTTCGGCGTGCCCGGGCTCGGGCTCAAACGTGGGCTTGCGGACGATCTCGTCATTGCGCCGTATGCCTCGGCGCTCGCGCTGATGGTGGCGCCCGAGGAGGCGTGCCTGAATCTGCAGCGACTCGCTGCTGAAGGGGGGGAAGGGAAATTCGGTTTTTATGAAGCCATTGACTATACGCCATCCCGCCTGCCCCGCGGACAATCGAGCGTCGTGGTACGAGCTTTCATGGCCCACCACCAGGGCATGAGCCTCCTATCTTTGGCCTATCTGCTCTTGGACCGTCCGATGCAGAAACGATTCGAGTCGGATCCGTTGTTCCAGGCGACCATGCTGTTGCTCCAGGAGCGGATTCCGAAGGCCACGGCGTTCTATTCGCACACCGCCGAGCTGTCCGACATACGGACGACTCCCAGTGGATGGGAGACGCCGGTGCGCCGCTTCAGCAGCCCCAATACTTCGATTCCGGAAGTGCAGTTGTTGTCGAACGGCCGATACCACGTAATGATCACGAACGCGGGAGGCGGGTACAGTCGTTGGAAGGACATGGCCGTCACACGCTGGCGCGAAGACAGCACCTGCGACAACTGGGGCACGTTCTGTTACATCCGCGACGTGACGAGCGGGGAGTTCTGGTCAACCGCCTATCAGCCAACGCTGAAGCACTCGAAGAATTATGAAGTGATTTTTTCTGAGGGACGGGCTGAGTTTCATCGCCGCGACCACGATTTCGAGACGCATACGGAGATCGTGGTGTCGCCGGAAGATGACATCGAACTGCGCCGTGTCCGCATCACCAACGGCTCTTGGACCAGCCGAACGATCGAGATCACGAGTTACGCGGAAGTCGTGCTCGCATCGTCCGCCGCGGACGCGCTGCATCCGGCGTTCAGCAATCTCTTTGTTCAGACCGAGATCATTCGCGAGCGGCAAGCGATCCTCTGCACTCGCCGCCCTCGCTCCCGAGACGAGCAATCGCCATGGATGTGCCACCTCATGGCTGTCCACGGAGCGGACGCTGGAGAAATTTCGTATACGACGGACCGCATGCGGTTCATCGGCCGCGGACGGACCGTGGCCGATCCACAAGCGATGAGCGATTCCGGGGCAATGACTGACAGTCAGGGCTCCGTGCTCGATCCGATTGTCGCGATCCGATGCCGGATCACACTCGATCCAGAAGAATCGGCCACGATCAATATAGTGTCCGGCATCGGCGAAACCCGCGACGCCTGCCTGGGCCTGGTCGAGAAATACCAGGATCGGCGTCTCGCCGATCGCGTCTTCGATCTGGCATGGACCCATAGCCAGGTGGTCCTGCGGCAGCTTAATTCCACCGAGGCCGACGCGCAACTCTATGGACGCCTGGCCAGCTCGGTCATCTATGCCAACTCCTCCCTGCGCGCCGACCCGAGCGTCCTCATCAAAAACCGCCGCGGGCAATCCGGTCTCTGGGGCTACGCCATTTCGGGCGATTTGCCGATCGTGCTGCTACAGATTGGTGACCCGGCCAATATCGATCTGGTACGTCAACTCGTACAGGCCCACGCGTACTGGCGCTCAAAGGGGCTGGCCGTGGACCTGGTGATCTGGAACGAAGATCACGCCGGTTACCGGCAACTACTCCATGAACAAGTCATGGGGCTGATTGCCGCGGGTGTCGAAGCCCACGTGGTGGATCGACCGGGCGGGATCTTCGTGCGACCTGCAGAGCAGATCTCCAACGAGGACCGCATTCTGCTCCAATCGGTCTCTCGCGCTATCATCACCGACAGGCGGGGATTGCTGGCGGACCAGATCAACCGCCGCGGCGTTGCGGAGGTAACTGTGCCGCGCCTTACGCCAACCCGAACCCAACGCACCGAACCCTCCCCGTCCGCCGCATTGCCGCGCCACGATCTCAGCTTCTTCAACGGTCTGGGGGGATTCACGTCTGATGGGCGCGAGTATGTCATCACGACTGCGCACGGGCATGTGACGCCGGCACCGTGGGCGAATGTGCTGGCGAATCCTCACTTCGGCACGGTCATCTCCGAGAGCGGCCTGGGCTACACCTGGAGCGAGAACGCCCACGAATTCCGCCTCACTCCGTGGCACAACGACCCGGTAAGCGATGCGAGCGGAGAAGGTTTGTACCTCCGTGATGAAGAGAGGGGCCACTTCTGGTCACCCACGCCCCTGCCCAGCCGCGGGGCAATGCCGTATGTCACCCGGCACGGCTTTGGCTACAGCGTCTTCGAGCACACGGAACGCGGCATCCGCTCAGAGCTGTGGGTATACGTAGCCCTGAATGCACCGATTAAGTTTATGGTGCTCAAGATCCGGAACGAATCGGGCCGATCGCGCAAGCTATCCGCGACGGGCTACATGGAATGGGTGCTGGGAGATCTGCGGCCAAAATCGGCGATGCACGTCGTGACCGAAATGGACCCCAATAGCGGCGCGGTCTTCGCGCGAAATCCCTATAACACGGAGTTTGCCGGCCGGGTTGTCTTCTTCGACGTGGACGAGACGACTCGGACCATCAGTGGCGACCGGACTGAGTTTATTGGGCGCAACGGCACGCTTCGAAATCCGGCTGCGATGACCTCGTCGCGGCTGTCGGGCAAAGTGGGGGCCGGTTTCGATCCCTGCGCGGCGATCCAAGTTCCATTCGAGCTGGCCGGCGGCCAAGAGCGCGAGATCGTTTTCAGGCTCGGCGTCGGGCGAGACGCCGATGACGCTGGAAACCTGGTCCATCGCTTCCGAGGATCTGCTGCCGCACGTGACGCCCTCGAAGAGGTGTGGCAGTACTGGAAGCACACGCTGGGCGCGGTGCAGGTGGAAACACCCGATCAGTCTCTCAACGTGCTCACGAACGGCTGGCTGTTATACCAAACGCTCGCATGCCGTCTGTGGGCGCGAAGTGGATACTATCAATCGGCAGGCGCCTTCGGTTTCCGTGATCAACTTCAAGATTCAATGGCGCTCATCCACACCGAGCCGCATCTTGTGCGCGAGCACCTCCTCCTCTGCACAGCGCGACAGTTTCAGGAAGGAGATGTCCAGCATTGGTGGCATCCCCCCTCAGGCCGGGGCGTGCGTACGCGCTGTTCGGATGATTACCTCTGGCTGCCCCTGGCCACATGCCGCTACGTGCTGAGCACAGGCGACAGCGGGGTCTTGGATGAACCCATCCACTTCGTCGAGGGCCGCCCGGTCAACACGGAGGAGGACTCGTATTACGATCTACCAGGCCGCTCTGAAAAAGCGGCCAGTTTGTACGAACACTGTGTGCAAGCCATTCTGAGAGGCCTCACACGTGGGGAGCACGGTCTTCCACTCATCGGCTCCGGTGACTGGAACGACGGGATGAACATGGTCGGCGAACACGGCCAGGGGGAAAGCGTTTGGTTAGGCTTTTTCCTGTATGACGTGCTCATGCGGTTCACGGAGGTGGCACGCCTGCGTGGTGACCTGTCTTTCGCCGAACGTTGCCAGCGGGAGGCGGCTTACGTGCGCCAGAATATCGAGCAGCATGGCTGGGATGAAGGGTGGTATCTCCGTGCCTACTTCGATGATGGCTCGCCGCTCGGGTCCGTGAGCAATCCCGAATGCCAGATCGATTCGATTGCGCAAAGCTGGTCGGTGCTCTCCGGAGCGGGGGATACCACGCGCTCGCGCATGGCCATGGACGCGGTGGATCGGCGCCTCGTTCGCCGCGACCATGCGCTGATTCAGCTATTGGATCCACCATTCGACAAGTCGGATTTGAATCCTGGCTATATTAAAGGGTACGTCCCTGGGGTGAGAGAAAATGGCGGGCAGTACACCCATGCGGCGATCTGGGCAGCGATGGCGTTTGCCGCCTTGGGTGACAGCCGGCGTGCGTGGGAACTGTTGGACATGATCAACCCGGTGAACCATGCGAGTACTCCGAAGGGGCTTGCGACCTACAAAGTAGAACCGTACGTCGTCGCGGCCGATGTCTATGCGCTCTCGCCGCACACCGGTCGCGGTGGATGGACGTGGTACACGGGTTCGGCCGGGTGGATGTACCGGCTCATCCTGGAATCACTTCTCGGGCTGACGCTGGAAGTAGACACATTGCGCTTTGCTCCGTGCCTCCCTGCGGATTGGAAGGCGTTCAAGGTGCATTACCGATATCGGGAAACTATCTACCACATCACAGTCCAGCAAACGCGCGATGAAGATGGAGAGAGCAGTGTGACAGTCGACGGGATCGAGCGACGCGACAAGACCATTCTCCTTGTTGACGACCGTCAGGAACACTCGGCGGAGGTGAGAATAGCACTGCCGGGACAGGCCTCCAAATAAGTTTGGCGTGTGAGCAATATTGAACAGACCACACCTGATGCTGGTGCTAGCTTCACTATTTGCTACAGCACGAGCCGACCATTTATTCGAAAGAAGGAGACGGTCCTTGATGGACTGGACCACGGTACTCAACATCCTCGGTGGAATCTCAGTCGTCATCCCTGTGGTCTTTGGGCTGGCCATTCTCATCAGACGATAAGCCAATACCTATTCGGTTCGCCTTCCGAATCAGGATTGAACCAACACCGCTATATTGCTGGTGAGAAGATGGTGACCCAATCAAACACGAGAGCCGAGTACCACCAATGATTACCTTGCTCCTCGCCGAACTGATTTCTTCGTGAGGAGCTGGAGACTCACCTTCTGTTCGTGCCCCTACAAAAGTGGATTGACCCTCCCAACTGCGCATTAACATGAACCTGGAATGTCCCGCAGAGAAGCCGCGTAGCAGCTAAGTAGCTTTATTTTTCGCGCAGCCATGCGCTAGAAAACGCCCTTTCTTTCACTAGCGACCCCGGTGCGCTCGCCCAGTTGGCATTGCCCAGCCACTCGCTGTCGGTGAACTCACCCGCCCGTTTTGCTGATTTCTCGGGATGCGATACGCCATCCGCAAAGACCTCATCGAACCATAGTCAAACAGGCTACAGGCTTTTCGGCCCTCTTTTTCGGGTATTTCCTCCCCCACGATTGCAGGATTTAGACGATTGTCGCGTCCCGCGCAGCAGCTTATTCTCTGCTCAACAATCACGCTCACACCTTTCGAGGGGAGCCATGAGCCGTCGCTGTTTCGTGATCGCTGTTACGCTCATGATCTTTGCCCCGCTGATTTTTGTCTCTGCCGAGCCAGTTCCTCCGTCATCACCATCGCTGCACAGCTCCTCTGGCGAATTGAATGACGCGCTATTTGAAAGTCGTTTTATATCCAGGCTAGACGGAGACCAGGCTGCGAGGAAGAGGACATGAGCAACAGCCTACTTATCGCTGGTCTCCCCCTTCTACTCACCGAGCGAGAGCTGACATCGTCCAGTCTTATTGATTCTCTTCACATCTTATGCTCATCAATAAAAAAGTAGCGATGAAGTCTATCTCTCTGGCCGTGCTGATATGGCTGGTTGGAGGAGGATCGGTTTGTCTTGGCGAAGAAATCATCATCCTGGACAAGCATAAGACAGAGGCCCTTGGGGAGTGGGACAAACCAGTTCTCTTTGGAAAGGGTCATTGGGAGGTTGTGGATGACTCAGGGGAGCAGGTCATAAAGTTACGGACCGAATCGTCCTCGTTCGCTCTAGAGAAAAGCATCGTCGTTGACTTATCAAAGACGCCCTACCTTGAATGGGAATGGAAGGGGACCGTTCTGCCGACCGGAGGGAATTTTGAGTCTCCCGCAGCGGATGACCAGGCTGCTCAGTTGCTTGTTGTCTTTCATAAGACACTTTTTGAACGGCGTAAAGTGATCTCCTACATCTGGGATCCGACCGCTCCGAAACGGACAACCGCAGCCGGCGCTGGTCCGATTTATCTAAATGTTAAGGCCATTGTAGTCGAGTCAGGATTTAGCCAGCTTGGGAAATGGTTACTCGAAAAGCGCAATGTCGTCGAGGATTTTCGAGCAGTCTTTGGGGTCACGCCGGAACGCGCTGTGGCCATCCGTATGCAAATCAACAGTCAACACACAAAATCAGATGCCGAGGTGTTCTGGAAGACGATACGATTCACTTCTGAGAGAAACTGACATGAGCGCCGCATCGTGTCCCCACATTCGAACCCTACGAATAGTGGGAGTAGGACCCACTAGTGAGATTGCTTTTAGCGTTGGGGAGTGTATACTAAATTACCTATACTGAATTCCCTATTTCGCAACCACGCCGCAGGCGGAGTGGCAGGTGGTATATTGGTCAATCTCATGTGTCGGCTGCAGAGGAAGCCTTTTCAGCACGGCGTTGCTGGTCGTAATCCTAGCTGGGGCGGGTTGTACCACTGTGACGGAAGTGCCCGCACCCGACATGCTGCCTCTTGTATCGCCAGCGACTGCGCCACAGACCACCGTGATCGTACCTCCCTCCCAGCCTCCCGTGTTGGTGGTGATTGAGCCAAAGGCCGCCACGGTCGAGACGATCGTCCCCGAAGTCTACGATCCGTGGAAGCTGTTCAACGGCACGATCCATGCCTTCAACACCGACTTTTTCGACACGCATGTCATGAAGCCCGTAGCCGAAGCCTACTCCGATATAGTGGGTGAGGGCGAGCGGCGGCTCATTCGTAACGTGCTCGACAACCTCACCACCCCAAAACGTCTCATCAATAGCCTCCTCGTAGGAAAATTTCGCGGTGCCGGCCGGGAGTTGTCGCGCTTCCTCATCAATACCACGCTTGGGGGGCTGGGCATGACCGACGTGGCCAAGTATCAGTTTGGGATTGAGAAAAGCGATACGGATTTTGGCCAGACATTGGAAATTTGGGGATGGACCGGAAGCCGCTACCTGGTCGTGCCGTTTATGCCCTCGCTCACGCTCCGCGACGCTGTAGGGACTGTGGCCGACATCTTCATGAGCCCGTTGACGTTTTACTCTCCACTGCCATTGTCAGGAGGCTTGGCAAAAGATACCGTGGCGTACATCAATAACCGGGGGCTACGCCTGGAGACAGACCAGAACATGGAAGAGCCCCTATACAAGGAGCTCCGCAACTCGTATTTCATCCAGCGCGAGGAGTTGATCCAGGCCCGGTAGAAAGCTGCTGCGGCATTTTCCTTTCATCGGCAAGAAAACCCCGGGCACAGAGAGGTCAACAATGGCGGGACGCTTGGGTTGCTATTTCGTCCTCATGGTTGCGCTGATGCTATTCAGCTTCGCAGGCTGTCAAAGCGGCGCTGGACTTAATGGTTCTGTTCAAACTGAACAAAAGTCAGAGAATGATGCTGATCATTACAACCGAGGAGTTGCACTCCACAGAAAAGGCGATCTCGACGGGGCCATTATCCAATATCGTTGGGCCCTGCGCCTCAACCCGAACAACGCGGACGTGCACGCTTACCTGGCGAGTGCGCTCGCCGCCCAAGGCGATCTCGACGGGGCCCTTGCCGAGTATCGCACGGCCCTGGACCTCAACCCGAACGACGTGGCCGCGCACAATAACCTGGGAACTGCACTCCTAGCCAAAGGCGATCTGGACGGGGCCCTCGCCGAGTATCGCACGGCCCTGCGCCTCAACCCAAACGACGTTGACGCGCACACGAACATGGGAACTGCGCTCCAAGCCAAAGGCGATCTCGAGGGGGCCCTCGCCGAATTTAGCACGGCCCTGCGCCACAACGCCAACGACGTGGCCGCGCATACAAACCTGGGGAATGCGCTCCAAGCTAAAAGCGATCTGGATGGGGCCCTCGCCGAATATCGCACGGCCCTAGGCCTCAACCCGAACGACCTTGCCGCGCATACAAACTTGGGGACTGTACTCAAAGCCAAAGGCGATCTGGAGGGAGCCCTTGCCGAATATCGCACGGCCCTGCGCCTCAACTCGAACGACGTTGCCGCGCATACAAACCTGGGAACTGCGCTCCAGGCCAAAGGCGATCTGGACGGGGCCCTCGCCGAGTTTCACACAGCCCTGCGCCTCAACCCGAACCACGTGGCCGCGCCCCTTAACGTGGGGACTGCGCTCGCCGCCAAAGGCGATCTCGACGGGGCTATTGCCGAGTATCGCACGGCCCTGCGCCTCAACCCAAACGACGTTGACGCGCACAATAACCTGGGAACTGCACTCCTAGCTAAAGGCGATCTGGACGGGGGCCTCGCCGAGTATCGCACGGCTCTGCGCCTCAACCCGAACCACGTGGCCGCGCCTCTTAACCTGGGGACTGCGCTCCAAGCCAAAGGCGACCTGGACGGGGCCCTTGCCGAGTATCGCACGGCCCTGCGCCTTAACCCGAACGACGTTGCTGCCCACAATAACCTGGGGACTGCACTCAAAGCCAAAGGCGACCTCGACGGGTCCCTCGCCGAGTTTCGCACGGCCCTTCGTCTCAACCCGAACCACGTAGCCGCGCACAATAACCTGGGGACTGCGCTCGCCGCCCAAGGCGATCCCGACGGGGCTCTCGCCGAGTTTCGCACGGCCCTGCGCCTCAGCCCGAACGACGTTGCCGCACACAACAACCTGGGGAGTGCGCTCTTAGCCAAAGGCGATCTCGACGGGGCCATTGTCGAGTATCGCACAGCTCTGCGCCTCAACCCATACGACGTTGATGCGCACACGAACCTGGGGATTGCACTCAAAGCCAAAGGCGATCTCGGCGGGACCATCGACGAGTATCGCACGGCCCTGCGCCTCAACCCGAACCACGTGGCCGCCCACACGAACTTGGGGAATGCGCTCGCCGCCCAAGGCGATTTTAACGAGGCCCTCGACGAGTATCGCACGGCCCTGCGCCTCAACCCGAACCACGTTGCCGCGCACGTTGGCTTGGGAGTCGTGCTTCAGAGGCTAGGGCACAAAGGCGAAGCAAAAGAAGAGTTTCAGCAAGCGTTAAATCTACTTGAACGCGTTCCGGGTACTCAAAAAAAGGTCGAAACCGTGAGACAGCAGCTTCGAGAAGTAGAATAGACTGGGCGGTAATGGATTTTTATACACACGTCATGAGCGCTCTTTGGCGAATTCAAATTCAACCGGGCGAGAATCCCTTTTAGCGATTTCCGCGGAAACTATTGACTCACAAATCTTTGCCGCCGGGGTGATGTTGCAATTTAATTAAGCCCGACGCTGTAAAGGTTCCCGAGGTATCCCCTTTCCAACTCTGTTTGAGTGGCTTCTTAAGACATTCACCATCGCTTTGTTCAGCCGTTAGCCACCCTTGGATTACAGGAGGGCGGGTATTCTCGAAGGAGTTGTTTCTCGCGATTAATGGGATCGGCGGTGACTTCAGCTCGAAAGTGAGTAGGAGCGTGCGTGGCGATGGAGGGAATATCGCCGGCAAAATGTTCCAGTAACCGCTGCCGGATATCCCCGCGCCCGATGTAGATCCATTCCTGAGCGTTATAGATGGCGTACACACCTGTTTGGCTTGAGCTGAACGACTCAATACCTTGCCGGTCGAACACCCATGGTTGATCATTATCAAAAGGCATCGTAGACTCCTTTCGGTTAAAAACTCATTGCCCCAAACCAAGCTCCTGTCGGTTATCACTTTATGGCCGTATAGTTTCTGGCCCTATGAGCGCTGCTTGTCACCGGCCAGAAGAAAGTCTTACAGCATGAAAAGTGACGATCAATTCCTAGATTCTGGAGAGCAGCGGAGGCTAGGGAATCAGTCGCGCACAATTAGGAAGAAAGGGCGCGAGGAAAGGATAGTCAGCGTCGCTCTTAATCTTCGTGATCATATCACATTCGAGGACCTTATAGTTTATCTTTTCCACAGGTAATGATTGGCAGAAATCGTTTAAGAATCAGACCTGAAGCCGATTGTGCAGCAGATGGCTCCCCGGTTAGCAGGGAACGGTGAAATAAAAGGTTGATCCTTTGCCTATCTCGGATTCGACCCAAATGCGACCGCCGTGCCCGTCGATGACTTTCTTGCAGATCGCGAGGCCGATGCCGGTGCCGGGATACTCCGTGCGGGTGTGCAACCGTTGGAAGAGCACAAAAATGCGCTCTTGATATTGTGGGTCCATGCCAATCCCGTTATCGCTGACCGAGAATCTCCACTCGTTTCCTGAACGCATGGCGGAGACATGCACCTTCGGCTTGTCGGTCCCGCGATACTTGATCGCATTCCCTATGAGATTTGAAAACACTTGCCCGAGTTGGCTGCGATCAGCCCGGAGTGTCGGTAATGGATCATGCGTCACTTCCGCACCGCTCTCGTCAATGGCGGTCTTCAGGTCCATGACACTTCGAGAGAATAACTTCTCGCAATCCACCTCCTCGATCTTCTGCTGGCGGGGCCCCATCCGTGAATAGGTCAGGAGATCCGTGATGAGCACTTCCATTCGTTTGGCACCATCGACGGCAAAATTGATGAAATCCACCGCATCCTTGTCCAGCATGGTGTGGTAGCGCTTTGACAGTAATCCGAGGTGCCCGGTGATCATCCGCAACGGTTCTTTCAGGTCATGCGACGCCACGTACGCAAAGCGTTCTAGCTCCGCGTTGATCTGAATCAGTTCCTCATTCTGCTTGCTGAGCAACATCTCGGATTGCTTGCGTTCTGCCTCGGCTGTCATGTGCGCGGTCATGTCGCGTGTCACTTTCGCAAAGCCTTGGACTTCTCCCTTGCTATCCCGGATGGCCGTGATCACCACATTCGCCCAGAACCTTGATCCATCTTTCCGCACACGCCACCCCTCATCTTCTGTGCGGCCAACCCCTGCTGCCGCAATCAAATTAGATTGCGGTCTGCCGGTCACCACATCTTGAGGTGTATAAAAACACGAGTAGTGCCTGCCAATAATCTCCGTGGCCTTATACCCTTTGATCCGTTCCGCGCCGGTGTTCCAGCTAGCAATCCAGCCATTTCGGTCTAACATAAAGACCGCGTAATCTTGCACGTTATCTACTAACAGGCGAAAGCGCTCCTCGCTGTCTTTCAAGGCGCGGAGGACTGCGGTTAGCTCTTGGGCCCCCGCTCCTACCCGCTGTTGAAGGATGCGATTCAGGCTATTCACGACTTGCTCTGTCTCGTTTCGTTCTGCCAATACCGCCGTCATCCCCAAAATCGTGACGGCACACACGCCGATGAGCGATTGCAGCAGCACAAGAGATTCGTTGAGATCCGCGCGGACGAACGGCCCACTCCATGAATGGTTCCCCAGATTCCTACGGCTGAGACGAACAACATGGTGGACATGGCGATCCGGAGCCCGAAACGAAAGCCGGCCCACATGAAGAAGGGAAGAAGAGTGAAGGCCAAGGCATAGTGCAGGACCTGCATGTGAAACCATCCGCCAAAGACCAGATCTGTCAGGATCAGAATGGACACCAGCAGAGCCAAGACTTCGATCACTCGCCTTGGTTTCCAAGTGATGTTCTCCCCGTGTAACAAGGCGAGGACTAAAGGGGCCACAAGTAACAACCCGGTGGTATCGCCGAGCCACCAGATTCCCCACAGAAACGGGAAATTTGTCCACGCTGCGAACCCACCCAGAGAGAGGCTGGCCACTCCAATGGTCGCGCTGACCACACAACTCAAGCCGCCCAGGAGCACGAATTTGAAACATCGATCCGCTCGGTCAAACGGATAGGAAGACTGCAGGACGCGCTGAACGAGAAAACGCCCAGTGAGGGCTTCCAAGGTATTTCCAAGCCCGATCGCCGCCGCCACCGGCAACGAAACTGGAGTCAGCACCGCATTCGCCATGAAAGCTCCCAGCAAGATGCCGGGCCAGACGCGATACCCCCATATCAGGGTCGCTGCTAAGGCGATGCCTGTTGGAGGCCAAACGGGGGATATACTGGTATGGGCAAATGCGAGAGCGAGCCCGAAGCGAGCAGCTAAAAAGTATACTGCCGCCAGTACGAGGAGACGACCAAACTCGTTTAACATTTGGAGAAATCATACACCAGGGGGAATCGTACACCAAGAGATTAAGGAAAACCGTTTCCGCTTTTTAGGATTTCTTGGAAGGAAACTCTACCGAAGAATGGGTCTGGAGCCGGCGAGTGGGATTGAACCACCGACCTGCTGATTACGAATCAGCTGCTCTACCACTGAGCTACGCCGGCTCGCTTGGAGCGTAAAGAACTTTCGCATCTTATGGAGAGCTTGTCAATCGCCGGTGCGCGGCGGCTCACTATTCAGGCCGACTTGATGAGCTCAGTACAGTTCTGAACGAAGTTTTGTCGAGGGGTGTCCCGGGGAAGTTTGTCGAAAGCAAAACAACTGCGATCCAATTTGACCGTCGCCGCGAATTCCAGAGCCTTCTGAAATGCGTCTGTGAGGAGCGCTGCGACCTTCGATGCCTCGAGCCCCAGCGCGGTCGTGGCCCGCGTCATGAACCCGTTGAAGTCTTCCAAGAGCAGCGGCGAATCGCTCGCGAACAGATTTTCGGCGCAACCGTTCGCCAGATGAACCACGGCGTGGCGCCGGTCCACCATCGTCCAAGCTGGTATAGCGTCCCAATCGGGAATAGGCGCGATGAGGTCATCAGGGAGTTGATAGGCGGTGGCGATGAGGACGGTCACGGCATGGGAGCTCATTCCCGTCACTCGTATATGCGCCTCTTCGTACGGCAGTCCCTCCTCGCGCGCCGCATAGCCGATTTCCTTGAACATCGCCGGAAGATATGACGCCAAGGCGAATTCGCCGAGGCTTTCCAGTAAGGCACTCGTAAAGAGGACTTCCGGATCAGGCAATCGCACTGCAGCCCCCAGCGCACTCGCCTGGTGCGCGGCGACGAAAGCTTTGGCCAACAACCGGTGCAGGTTCACGCCGGTCGCCTGCCGCTTGTGCGCAAACTCCACATATTCCGCAGCCAAGGCGATGTCGCGCGTGGTCGCATAGCCGACGTGAAGAATGGCGCGGGTAATGCTCGTAATTGTGTCGCCGCGACGGCGGTAGTACGCGCTGTTCGCTACCTTCAGGATCCGGGCCATGAACGATTGGTCTTTGCGAATGGCCTCGGCGATGATTTCCACGTCGCTGTTCTTAGAGGATAGCAGCGCGATGACTTTCGCCGACGTCTGGCGGATGACAGGAAGATTGTGCCCTGCGAGCTTCGCAGTGAGCGTGGAACAGAGGGTAGCGGCATCAGACATACGACAGGCGCTCTGGGTCGGTTCGCTCCTATATCTATATAGCTATCGGCTGGGGAGCGCCTTTAGTTAAGGGGACTGGCGTATCTTCGCTAATGGGAACGAGCCGAGCGGGCCTTGGGGATCCACCTCCGGGAATACCGCCACCTGGGTTCCTGGCTGGCGCTCGGCGCTGTTGAGGGACGGCTGATCCCGTAAATAGCGCAGAACCTCACCCAAATCCACCCACCCGTTCTTATTGATATCCGCCTGGCCGCGGATAGCTTTCAAAAAATGATAGGTAAATGCGCCATGCTGGCCGGCCTCCATAGAAAGGCTGGGCGAAGCAACCGAGGATGAAGCCACAATCACGATTCTCCCCTTGGTCTGCAATTTTCCGTCCTCCCAGACCAACTGTGTCGGGGAGGCATCCGCTTGACCTTTGCCCGGTTGGAAGGAGAGATCGGCAAAAATCAGCTTCAGCCGGGATGGCAAGCGATTCAGCACCTCCTCGAGTCGCTTTATGGAATACCCCCGGGAGGAGGCATTCGCGGCGGTCGCCTCGTAGGGCAACAGGACCGGGTCTCCTCCGACCGCATTGACGGTGCCGTTCCCGACGAGATAGACGAACAGAATTCCAGAGGCTTGAGCCTTGCGTGGAAGCCAGTCTTCGAAGCTGTCGCGAAGGTCTGCGGACAGCGCATGGTCCTCGGTCAGGATGCGGATATTCTCGACCGGAAATCCGGCCACGGCACTTAAGTACTTCGCGACGGTCTCAGCATCCCGCTTGGCGTACTTCAGGCGAGGCACTTCTGGCTCCCGATAATTGCCGATCCCCACGACGACGGCGTAGGACGTCCGGCGCTCAAACCCCGCGACTTTCGTCGGGACCTGATCCACATCGACCGACAGGACTTCAACTGAATCCCCCGCAGGCGCGCTTCCGGGAGCGGGTTGGACCATCGCCACGAAGCGTTTCCGGGTTGCCGCGCCATAGCCATTGGCCTCGGTGACCTGCACAATGAGCTCCGCTTGCTGGTCCGGGAGAGAAGATGACAACGTCGAGGAGATGGCCACCTGTTTTTTCTCGCCCGGCTGGATGTCGCCGAGCAATGTCGGGGTCGTAAATTCTTTCACCAGTGCCGGCGTCCCCGACAACACCACCGCGACGCCCCGGGCCACTCCAGGTCCGCTGTTGGACACTTCCACCCGGACCACGACCTTCTCGCCGCCATCGAGGATTTGGTTTCGATTCTCATCTTCCAACGAGGCGCGAAAGCTCAGTCCGGGCGCCTCCATGGCGCCCTTCACTCCCGGACCGGCTCCCGCGGGAGCCTTTCCTGCGGCGGCGAGCATCTCCTGGCGAGCACGAAGCCTGATTGCGGCATCGCGAATCCTGACCGCTTGCGTCAAGCTTTCCACCTCACGGTCGGAGAGCTTTTCAATCGCTTCCGTCACCGGCAACATGAGACCTTGCACCGTGCAAGCCGTGCCGTCGGTCTGCACCCTCCATTTACCTTCGCCTTTGATGGCCTCGTTATACAGCACTTTCCCCTCGGTATCGGTGACCGTGAGCCGCAACCGCACCAGCACTTTTAACGGGTACTCCCCGATCTCGCGGCGAGGAATGTGTAGGTCCAACTCCCCGGTATCCAGGGTGGCCCTCAGCACGGCGTCCACCGGCTCCTTGGAGTCTGCTTCCACAATCTTCTCAAACACCTGAGCAGCATCAGCCTTGACCTGATCGGCCAACCGCTCACCGAGAGGAATGGCTTGCGGCACGTTGCACGAGTCGCGATAGAACAACTGCGCCTGCTTGAGGGCGTCCGGAATCTCAATTCGGACGGCCAGCGGGATACTGGGCGTCCTCGGTTCCTCGGACTGGAATTCCAACCGGGGAAACACCAGTTTCTGTCCACAGGCACTGAGGGCGACGCTCAGGAGGACGCAGAAGCACACCATAAACGGCGCTACGAAATCAGACCTGCGCAAGGGGGAAATGCTCCGATAAAGGGCGAGAAAAGAGGTGGCCATTCAACGGGCGTTATACAGCAACACTACCCGCAAGGCAAGGATTGGCGGCTTGACCGGTGGGGGGCAAGCCGCTAGCATCGCAACATGGCGAGCTGGCGGACATTCGCTTTTCACTGGTCCGATGTCGCCGAGTTGATCCGGCTTCGCAACCAAACAGGCTCGCTCCTTCTGTTATTTCCCACTCTCTGGGCGTTGGTCCTGGCTGCCGAGGGCCATCCACCTCTCTGGCTCATGCTCATTTTCATCACCGGCACTTTTGTCATGCGTAGCGCGGGAGTCACGATCAATGACTGGTGGGATCGCGACATAGACCGCCATGTGAGCCGGACACGGAAGCGTCCCTTGGCTGCCGGCCGTCTATCGCCGGCGGCGGCCCTGGCCCTCTTTACGGTGTTGATCCTCCTCGCAGCCGGACTGGCCAGCTTCCTCAATCCTTTGGCCATGGCCCTCGCACCCATCGGCCTGCTTCTGGCGGTCTGCTACCCGTTGGCCAAGCGGGTGCTCCCCATTCCTCAAGCTTTCCTGGGGATGGCCTTCGGATGGGGAGCCATCATGGCATGGGCGGCGGTCCGCAATGAGATCGGCTGGCCGGCACTCGGTATTTTCATCGCCACGATCTGCTGGGCAATTGGTTATGACACTATCTATGCGCTTCAGGATAGGGACGACGACACCCGGGTCGGAATCCGCTCCAGCGTCCTCTTCTTTGGGCGGCGGGTGTGGCTCGTGGTCTTCCTGGTGCTGGTTGCAATGACACTGATCATGGCTCTTGTCGGCTTCGCGCTGAAGCTCGCCCTCCCCTTTTACGTCGCTCTCTTCGCTGCAGCTCTCTGGTTCGGCTATCAAGCAAAGCAGGTCAAACTGGGCGTCTCGAGCAGGAAGGCAATGGCGCTTTTCAAGCAGCACGTCTGGATAGGGGCCTTGATTCTGGGGGGGATCTGGGGCGGGCTGCTACTAAGCTAGAACACGAACGCTCAACGTCCCCTGTGAATCAACCAGACAGCGGCCATCCATGCCGCCGACGGAATCCAGATCCAAAGGAATTCGCTGTGGAGAACGGCCAGGCCGCGAGCCGTAAAGAAGGCGCGCACGCCGATTGGAGAGACTTCCACCGGTCGCCAAGGCAGAAAATAGCGGCTGTTCTCGAATGGCGCGAAGAAGGCCACGCCCAGGCCGCCATTCGTCATCGCGTCAAGGATCGGATGCGAGGCCGTCACCGCAAAGAAATAGACGATCAAACTCCACCATGAGGGGGAAAAACGCTCCGCCTGTGGATACGCCAGGCTCACTACACCCACCGTCAGCACCGCCGCGAAGGCGAATGAATGCGTGATCCCGCGATGTCCCCACATGCTCCTGTATGGAATGCCGAACGCGTACCCGACCACGTCAATGTCAGGCAGAACGGAACAGGCGATCGAGAGGAACCAAAACCGAGAGGACGATGGAGGAGGGGAGTACGTGGTGCCAAGCGCGACTGCGGTGACGGCATGTGAGAAGATGGAGGCCATAGCGGGATTCTACGATTCCGGGCGATTAGGATGAGGCAGGCAGCGGTTTCTCCGGAGGCGGGGCATTGAGAGTCTTTAAGTAGTACATGATGGCCTTCGCGTCCTCGTCGCTGATGCCGAGATTCGGCATTTTCGTCTCCGGTTTCATGATCTGCGGATAGCGGATCCAGCGATACACCCAGGTCGAGTTCAAGCGAAACCCGGCGCGATCGAGAGGCGGCCCCACTTCACCGCCCTCCGTTCCGATCTTATGGCAGGCGTTGCAGCCGTACTTATTCAGGTAGAGCTGCTTGCCGTGTCCCACGAATTTCGCCTCTTCTGCAGGCGTCGAAGTCACCATGGGTTTGGGGATCGGCGCCATCTTGGGCCGCTCCTTCTTCATTTTGTCCCAGTCCGCCTTTTCAAGCTTAGTGCCGTGGAGGGTGCGCACGTAGGCGACCAGACTCCACAGCTCCTCTTCCGAGAGCGTGTATTTGAACGTCGGCATCGTGGGCACCGCGAATTCTTCATCCCCGATCTTGTCACCGCTGCTCGGTGTCGTGTCTTTCATGTCGCGCGAGATGGTCTGGAAGATTTCCTCGTCCTTGAGGGTACTCATCTCGTCCTTGTTCGATAGGTCCTTGGGCTTGGGATCGGGCATTAACTTCCAGTTAAAGCCCTCGTTCGGCTTGCCGTGGTCTCCATGGCAGTGAGAGCAATAATAGGCGTACAGCTCGTGCCCCTTTCGAACGTGCTCGTTCTGAAACAGGGCGCAGCCGGTGACGCCAACTACCATCGCGACGGCGGCGATCGCCAGCATTCCGATCACGTGATGTTTGGCGAGATAACGTCTTGTCACGTGGGCGGCCCTTTTTGCACCTTGCGAATGATGACGAACTCCACCCCCGCGGCCAATACGACGGCCACGAGACCGTAGAGGTAAATCGAGTAGTCGGCCGGTGGCTCAGCATTGAAATACCACCAGGAGGTGACAGCCTTTCGCGAACCCGACTCTTTCAGATCGCCACTCTCCAATTTATGCCCATCCCACACCGCAAAGGCGATGTTCGGAAACGTGCCCGGCTGGAATTGCGCGTCTTCTTTATCGGTAGTGGTCAGCGTCCGCGTAAAGACCACCCGCCACACGCCGGTCACTTCCTGCTCGACCACCTTCGTCTCTTCGTCGACCACCGGATCCCCGGTTTTGGGGTCTTTCACCAATTCCCCCTTGGGGTCTTTGCGCAGACTCAGCTTCCTCTCCTTGAATTTGATCTTGGTCTTCTCGTCCTTCCAGACCCCCTTGGCCTGGATATCCTGTTGGGCCTGCTTCTTGAGCGTGCCGAATCCCATTGCGGTCATGTCGGCCGCGCCGGTATCGTTCCGCCAGTACCAGATATTCACCGGTCCGCCTTGCATCTGGGCCATCGGCTGTCCATGTGCAAAGTGCGCCTTCTTCTCCCCTACCATGAATTCGAGTGCCGCCGCATCGGCCTGGTCCTGCGTCGGATCGGCGTATTCCAGCATGAATGCAATCTGCTTGTTGTTATGAAGGCCCCGCACCTTGATGGATTTTGCTGTCACTGACCCGATGCGCTGCTGCCAATGCACTTGTGGCGACATCGGGAACTCTGTCGGCTGAGCCTTGTTCCAATCCGCAGATAGCGGGTCCGTCGGCACCTCGCCTTGGATCAACTTGACCCTCACCGCGACGTCTTCAGCGAACACTGGCGCCACTAAAAGAAGGGAGAAGACTAGCGCAACGGTAAACAGAACGTGTCTATGCGAGATCATCATTCTCCACTCCTACGACTATTCCCATGTCCTGGGCTTATGTCCCGAGCCCGCATACTCGGCCATGATGATCTTCCAGATCATGTCATCTGACAATTCCACTTCCCACCGAGGCATCGCCGATTTCCAAGGATGCCCCTCTACCGGTAAGCCAACTCCCCCCTTCTTAATGCGCCAGAACAGGTAGGACTCCTGGAGTTGCGCAATCGTCCCAGCATCCACAAAGTTCGCGGGGGGTGGATTAAAACCATCCGAGGCAGGGCCGTTGCCGTTGAACTTGGCCCCATGGCATGGGGAACAGAAAGCAGAAAAGAAGCCCTTTCCCTGCATCACATTTTCGGGTGTGTTCGCAACCGGATTGGCTAACCCCACGAACTCGCCGGGGGGAGCCGGATGAATCGTCCGGTTCTCGGAGGGAGGTTCGGAACTTGGGACCAATCCGCTATAGGTTTGCCATCCGACAAGGAGTGGGAACAGGACGAGTACTGCCAACCGCGCGATCTTGGTCGCGCCCCCGATTCCTTCGCCGCTGAGAAAGCGAAAAATGGGTCCGAGCAGCGCTTCAGTGGAATGCCCGCTGAGGGTGCCGAAGACAACGATCCCAATAGTCGTCAGAAACAGATACAACCAAATCAGGCTCATCGGCAACGGCGCCGTAAAGAGCGGCAGGCCGAACTTCAGGACCAGAAAAACCGCCACCAGAAGAACGCCACCCTTGATCGTTAACGACGAACCCATACTCCCTCTCTGCCTCCTTGCATCCGCGCTATAACGGCTTCGCGGTCGCCTTCACGTCCTGCAGGTAAGTGATCAGATCGTCAAATTCCTTCACCGGCAACCTGCCCAAGCTCTGGTGATCCTTGCTGCCGGTTTTGGGTTCGGTCAGTATGGCTCGCCGTATGGCAGCATCGCTCTGCTTATTTAGGACCGGAACGAGATTGCCGCGGGTCCCGCCGATCGAGTGACACTTGGCGCAGAGCGACTGGAAGGCTTTTTGCCCAGCTACCTTGTCGCCCATCACCGCCACGACATCCCGGGGCGCTTCGATCTCAGATAGATCCACCGTGATTTCTTCTCCGGACATGCTCTGCAGGAACGCGATCACTGCCAGGATCTCGTTATTGCTGAGACCGATGGGCTTTTTATTGATGTAGGGCATCTTGGCCGGAAAGAACTTCGCGCGCCCGACGTGCTGATAGTCCATGTAAATGTAAGCCTGCGGCTGGGTGAGGCTTTCATAGAGAAACTGTCGGGTGAGCTTCGCGCCAATGCCCTTAAGGTCAGGACAGCGCCCCTCGCTCGTGCCTATGGTATGGCACAGCGCGCACTGGCCTTTTCCAAAGAAGATCTTCTGCCCGATGCCGGCCAGGTCCTTCTTGTCCTTGATGGAGGCGACATCGAACTTCTCCATGGCGGGCGGCAGAGAGGCCAACTGCGGAATACTCAGGGAGACCAAGGTGAATGCCCCCAACACAATGGCGACGAAGGCCACGACGCGGACAAAACGGGCTTTCACAAACAGCAACAGTGCGCCTCCCAAACCGAGGACACACAACCCGATCGTCTGCAGCAACTGGACTTCGGTCATCGACGCTCCCCGCTCCTATTGCCTATGCAAACCCGCCGCCGGTATCGGCGTGGGAGTCACAGGGGTTTTCATCCGCTTCTTTTCTTCTGGAGTCGCTTCGAGCGAGACATCGCCCTTTCCGCCTCCGAGCGAGGCGACCCAAAAGATAAATGCGACCATTAGGCAGAACAAAAAGGTGTTCAGCGACATAAGCGCCGCTGCATATCCCAGAGCCGGTGAGTAGGCATAGGGAGAAGTGTCCTGCATCACCCCGTAGATGTGCCAATGGACCCGGGATGAAGAGCGGGCGTAGCCCATGAGGGTCATCAGAAGAATCACCATAACCGCGTTCAGTACAAGAGCGTAGCCGGCGCGAGCGGGCATCACGCCCCATACCATTTCTGTGGTGGTCTTGGCGCTCTTTAACAACAAGCCCGTCAATGGCGTAACGGTGAGCAGCACGAAGAGCACGACCAGCACCTGCGTCGTGGAGAAATAATTGATCCGGGTGATGGCCGGGACGAAATAGCCCCAGACCCCCAGGACGACGACGACGATCGCGGCTAATCCGAGAATCCCCCCCATCACGTTTCTCGCTGCCTTAGCCCACCCGGCCGTCTCTTGTTTACCGGCGCGCCAGTACATGATGAAACTCATAAACGTTACCAGGATCATCAGGTTCGCCACCGTCATTTTCGCGGACATGACTCCGAACACGCCAAGGAGCGGATGATGCGTGCCGCCCATCTTGCGGGCCTCCTCGAGACTCGCCACGAGCGAGTGTGGCGTCATCCATACTCCGAGACAGACCAGAAGAATGACGAGCATGATGAGGATCGGGCGGCGGTATTTCGGCTCGGATCCCGGAATCCGGTACATGATGCCCAGCCAGAAGTAATAGTTGGCGCCCAGGAACAGAATGCCGATCAACATCGCCTGCAAAATGAACAGCCACGACAGAAAGCCACCCATGAGCGTAATGCCCATCTGCTGGTTGTACTGGTATACCTCCCGCATTAGCCAGTAGCCCGCGAACGGCAGAGGCAACATGCCGAACACGCCGATAAAGTTCCCCACATATCCCATCCAGTCGTAATGCACGCGTTCGTCCTGGTCGGCCGCCATGAGGTACTTCAGTCCCGCATAAGCGCCGCAAATAAAACCACCCAGCACGACGTTAGCGATGAGACGGTGCACATTGACCGGCCACCAGGTGGGATTCCAGGTCGCCGCCCACGCCCTCGCCCACATACTGCCCTCGGCCAGCACAACGGGACTCGCCTGAAATGTCGCCCACGAGTTCGGCACGATCATGATGAAGAACGCGAAGACGTTCAACAGAAAGCCCAGGAACAGATGAATTCCTTTCTTGCGGCCCTGCATCCCATCCCAGCCATACCAGTACAGATAGAGGGTCGCAGTCTCCAACAAAAAGAGCGCGCTGTAAACCAGGAACGACGGAAAGAAGACGTCCGTCAAATAGTTCATGAGCTTGGGATACAGTCCGATCAACAGGAAGAGGAGGATTCCCCCGAACAGCGCAGTGGTCGCGTAGGCGGAGGTCAACAGCTTCGTAAATTCCTTGGCCAGCTTATCGTAGCGAGGGTCCTTGGTCCGCACACCCACGATCTCGCAGACCCAGGCGAAAATCGGAACACCTAGCACGAATCCCGCCAACAGCAGGTGCTGCTGGGCAACGACCCAGATGAGGTTCCGGCTCCCCATGACGGGGACGTCGCGATACTCAACGGCAGCCCCCGCCGGCGCCTCCTGGGCGAAGGTCGACGCCAGCGGCGCGAATGTCAGGATGAGCATAAGAAAGAGAAGAATGTACGGCACGAGCTTCCATGAAAAGTGCCCGTCTCGGGTGTAATACCGCATGACCTATTTCCCCTTCTGCTCGGGCTTCGTCGCTTTCTTTTTTTCTTTACCTTTTTCTTGTTCCAAACTGTGCAGGACGGCGTCGGCTTTCGCCAGAGACATCTCGGTCTGCTTCAGCATGTCTTCAGGCTTCAAAGGTTTTACGGGCTTCTTCACCTGCACCTTATAGTCTTCGGAAGGATGCGGCGTCGTGACCGGCAAAAATAGCCAAAACACAATTGTGAGCAACACAATCACCCCCGCGAACGAAGCGAGCAGCAGCCCGGGATCTCGTGGCACGCGAGCGTAATCCCAGCGACGGACCCGCTCCGCCAACGGGGCGGCAGTCGGATGCCCGGCAGACTTCACCGTCGCCTTGATCCGCCAGCCATAAATCTTCAAAGCGACCAGCGCGAGAACCCCCAGGACGACGGCGACGGGAATGCTCCACAGCAGGAGTTCCAGCGTAATTTGCTCGGCGATTGAAAATCCCGGAAAGATTTTTTTGATTCCTCCGATAATGCTGGCGGCGATCTGTTTCCCGATTGACACCGCAGTGCTGCCCGCAAAATACGCGGCCGCCAGAAAGGCGATGCCAATCAACGCGCCTTGCCACCATAGAGTAAGACCGATCCCGCCCTCCAGCTCCAGACCATGCCGCTCCAAAAAGTAGGTGCGCGCGGTCAGGCCCAGGGCCCAAAGATCAACGGGAATCGAGACGATGAGGAGAGCTGTCATGCCGGCGCCTTCCCAAGGAGGAACCTGCATGGCCAGCAGGAGCACGGCCACCATTAACTTCAAAGGAAAGCCGGTCCAAAAGGCCGCCCAGCAGAGGGCCCAGGCCAATTTGATGGAGGACACGTTCGCGACGTCTGTGGTCATGTCGTCGTATCCATCAGTCGAGATATTCTCGGTTGAGGATGGCCGAGATCGTCAGCACCACGATGCCGATCATCACAACCGCCCATGAGACAAGCGCAATGGGCCGCTTGAAGATGTTGCGTTCGGGGTTGCGATCGATGAACGGTAGCGCCGCCAGCAGCAGCATGAACAGGGCCGGAAGCACGATGGCGGCTAGGGACTGCCCGAACTCGCCCGAAAAGATCCTCCACCGGAGCAGCTGAAACAGGAAGAGGAAATACCACTCCGGCTCGGGATGATAATCCCCCGGGTCCGGCGTCGCCTCTTGCAGCAACTCCACCGGTTCAACCAGCGCGAGCGCCGAGATTGCCAGGAAGACTGTCGCCATGGCAATGATATCCTTCCAGACCTGGCGCGGGAAAAAGAAGTCCGTCTTGGCCTTCAGCTCCTCGGTGGTCCCGCGAAACGGCCCCGCGGGCCCGGCCGATCGGAAGAAAAAGAGATGCAGCCCGGCCAGCCCCATCAGGGCCGCCGGGAGAACCATCACATGGATCACGAAGAATCTGCTTAGCGTCATTTGGCCCGGCGTGGGGCCGCCTTTTAAGAACCGCGCCAGAAAGTCTCCCACGATCGGAGTCTTATCCATGATCTCGACGCCTACGGTCGTGGCCCAATACGCGCGCTGATCCCACGGCAGGAGATAGCCGGTAAAGCCAAAGGCCATGACGAGCCCGAAGAGCGCCAGGCCGACGAGCCACACCATCTCGCGGGGCTTTTTGTAGGCGCCCCACAGGAACACCTGCGACATGTGCGCAAACACCACCACGACCATGGCCGAAGATCCCCAGAAGTGATAGCTCAGGATGAACCAGCCGTAGTCGACTTCATTGAGAATGTACTGAGTGCTGGCATAGGCGTGGTCCGCGCTGGGGATGTAATAGAACATCAGCAGGACGCCGGTCACGGCCTGCATGATAAAGATGAAGAGCAATACCGATCCAAAGACGTAGGCCCACCGCGACCCGCCTTTGATCGGCTCGTTCATCATCTTCGCCTCGAGTGTCTTGAGGCCGATGCGCTCGTCTACGAAGTCATAGACTTTTTGGGCGAGAGCGTTCATTACGCGATCCTGTCCTGTTGCCGCGTGCCGGCTTTGTACTCGATGTCGATGACTTCGATCTCCCCGGAGGCGGACACTTTGATCGGGAGAAGATCGAGCGCCCGAGGCGCCGGTCCATCAAGGACCTTGCCGGTCACGTCATAGATGCTCAGGTGGCAGGGACACAAGAAGACCTGCCCGCGTGTCTTGTGGGAGCGCCACTTGTAGCCACAGCCGAGATGCGGACATTTACCGGAATAGGCGACATAGGGAACCGTCGCCTTATTCACCCAAATCACATTCCCGTTCTTGTCGAAGAAGCTGAGGTCGCCGTGGGTGTAAATGTTCTTGAGGATCTCAGGGGTGGCCTTCACGACCCAGTTACTCTTGTCATCCTCCCGGGTCAGCACCGAATCCTTGATGCTTTTCTTGAAGATAAACTGCACCCCCACGTTGTCTTGTTTGATCTTGCTGATGTTGCCGACCTTCCACCAGCGGTTGTCGAAAGGCGCGTACATGGGTTTGGTGATAAAACGCAGCACCGGCCAGATCAGCGGAAGGCCGATGAGCACGGCCAGGAGATTCGTGAAACCCGCGAAAAAACGGCGGCGTGGGACGCTCTTCTCCAGGTCGGGGATTGGAACGAACACTTGTCCGGGCTCGACGCGAATCTTCTCCTCGAGATGCGGGATTTCCACTTCTTTGGAGCTCAGGAAATCCTCGCGGGCAAAGACCGGAAACTCGGCGAGCTGAGCGGAGGTGCATAGCAGGTCGACCGAATCCTCCCGTGTCTTGCTGACGGCGGTCATCGGAACCTGCCGCTCGGTACCATTCACCCGGACCACGAGGTGGCTGAGGTCGAGGGCAATGGGATCGGCAATCACATGGGCCACTTCCCCCGCCACGCCGTCAGTGCAGCGAACCTTGGACTTGATTTGGGGTTGCATCTCCGCCGGTCTTTGTGCCAGTGGTCTATTTTTTGATCGGCTTCGGCGTCTCGACCGTCGAATCCTTTAAACTCGACAGGTAGACGACCAGCTGGTCGATCTCCGGGTCCGACATGAGTTCCTTGTACTTGTCCGGCATGAGCTTCTTGTTATATTCCTTCTCAAAGCCCTCAGCCATATAGGACCGCGGATTTAAGAGCTTCTCCTTGAGCTCCTCCGGCTTCATCAGATTGCCCACGTTATCAAGATGGGGACCGCGCTTCTTCAGACCGCCCTTGCCACCTACCTTGTGACAGTTATAGCACTCCTGCAGCTCATACTGCTCCTTCCCAAGTGCCACGAGATCGCCGCTTGCGCCGGAAGCTTTGGGACCGCCCGACTCCTTACCCTTCACCGACGATTCGATGTTCTTAACCGATGCGCCGCCGAGTGTTTCGAGCCGCTTTAGAATGGCCTGACTGTGCGCGTTGAGTTCCTCCGTGCGCTTCAGCAGTTCCTCAACCCTTCCTTTTTCCGTCGCCGCCATCTTCGGTTTGACAATCTTGTCGATCTTTCCCTTCTCCACCCGGGGATCGTACTGGGGCAACATATTGGCGCCGGCGATGAACACGCCCGAGATCACGGCATAAAAAGCGATCAGAGCAACGACGGCTTTCAGGCCGTCGAGCCGGGTCACCGGCGGCGCGTCCAGCAGGATGTAGACCAGCGTGCCCAGGAAGGCGTAGAGCACGAACATGATCTGAAATACCTGGGGAAAGTGCATCAGGCGCGCAGCGATCACAAACACGATCGCCGCGACGATTCCCATCGCGAGGCGGGAGATCAATAAGCTGATGAGGCTTCTGGAAGGCGGCATGCCTACTCTGCTCCAGCCACCGCCGGCATGGCCTTGGGCGAGGCGGCATGCGCCTTCTCTTTACCGGTTTTCAGGGTCAAGATAATGGCGAAACTCACGATAATGTAGAACGTCACCGTGATACCCGTGATGAGCCAACTCGAATAGCTCAAGGTCGGCGTGAAGGACTCATTGGTAAAGTCGTACTGAAGATTGAAGACGTGGAAATATTTTCGCGTCAGCTCCCGGACAGCGCCCATCAGCCCCATGGTCCAGATCGCGCTGAAGGCCAGGAACACCAGCACAAACTGGGAAATGAAATCAATCTTGCCCCACACGATCCGGCCATGACGCAACGCACGGTTATAGAGAATGTAGTTCACGATTGTCACGAAAACCAGGGTGAAGGCCGCAGCGTTCTTGGCGGGCATCAGCGCAAGCATGTCCCACGATACGGTCACGAACCGCAGGCTCACCTCTCCATGCGGCAGGCTGAGCGACCCATCGTCTGGCGCCAGTGCCTGGGTCGCCACGAAGGCATGGGGGGTCATCCAGATCGCGTTGCCAACGATCACCATGAGAAAGGCGACCTTGACCATCGTCTGCGAAGAAACCGTCCAGGGAGTTATCTTGGCAATGATTAACCACACGACGACGTACGCGGCCGGGGCGACCAACGACATGATGTCGGGAATCGGCCATTTGGTCCACATCAGCATAAAGACGACCGGCACGGTGATCATTAACAGCATCGTGGCGGCCGACATCCGAACGTGCTCCAGGCCTTCGATCCGTTTCATGCTCAGCCAGATGTAATAGTTGCTGGCGAGAAAGATCAGCCCCACCATGGCGCCCTGCATCTCAAAGAACATCGAGAGCTGATCGGCCATCATGTACGGACAGATCGAGGCATCATAATCGCAGAGTTCATAGGCCAGGAGGTACCCCGCGAAGGGCAGCAGCAGCAACGCACCGACCCCGATCATATTGCCCACGAAACCGAACCAGTCGTAAAAGGCCCGTTCCTCATCGGTTTTCGATGCCATATACATATACGCCGCGATCAATCCGGCTATGAAGCCACCGAACACCACATTGCCGACGGTCCGATGGATATTCAGGGGCCACCAACTGTAATTGTTGATTTTATCCCATAGTGTCGCCGTGGTCTCGATGTAGGTCCTGAGATCCAGCCCCCCTTCCGTGGCTTTGACGGGAGTGTTCATGAACGAGGTAGGGCCGTCGATCACGAAGAGGGTGATGATCCCGATGATATTCAGGAGGACTCCGAGGGCGATGTGCCGCATCTTTTTCGGGCCTTGTAATGCGTCCCAGGTATACCAATAGAGATAGAGAACGATGGTCTCGCCAATAAATAACAGAGGATAGATGATCGCGAAGACCGCGAAGAAGTGATTGACCAGCCAGATGGTGAACTGGCCATAGGTCGCGAGCAGCACGAAGATGAAGAGTCCACCCGTCAGGGCCGTCATGCTGTAAAGAATGACCGTGACCTTGGTCACCTCTTTGGCTAACCGCTCGTACCGCGCGTCTGCGCCCTTCCATCCCAGAAATTCACTGATGACGATGAAGATCGGCGCGCCGAGGATGAACGCGGCAAACAGGATATGTAACTGACCGACGACCCACACGGCCGCCCGATTCCCACCCCAGGGGAAGTTATGCGCCTGGGGTTCCGGCAATTGGGCGTAGGCTACGGCCGCCCAGACCAGCAGAAGTCCACCGGCCATGAGGAGAGCCCGTGAAACGCCGCTCCATCGTGCAGAAGCCGCGGGCGCTGTCTTCATAGTCCTCCCTTTACAGCTCTCTCAACGCCACTCGGCTATGACCTTATACAGCCCCGGTGCTCTTCCCAATTACACCCGCTATTCCACCCGCCCTACCCCGGGTCGGCATTGCACCCACCCCGCCCCGAGCCTGCCAGGACAGGCTCTTTGCCCATGGGACGGGCGCTTTTCCCGCGGGGTCGCCGTTACTTGCCGTCTTTCTTCGGGGCTTCGGACGGCTTGGACGCAGGCGCGCCTGCCGGTTTGGCTTCACCCGGAGCCGCAACGGGAGCGGCAGCCGGGACTTTGCCGATCTGATCGGCTTGGACCCATTGCTTGGTGGCCACGTCCCATCCAAGACCCTTCAAACCGAAGGTGTGTTCGTAGGCCATGGCTTTCCAACGGTCCTCCTCGCTCAACTTGCTTTTCCAGGCCTTCATCTTGGTGTTCGGCACCCCTTCTGAAATCCTCCAGAACCAGACGCTATCGGAATAGAGTTTCATGCGATCCGACTTGCGGAAGTCGCGGGCGCCGGCCTTGACGGGCTTGCCATCCTTACCGTGACACGAGGAGCAATTCACATCGATGTTCTTCACGCCTTCGAAGATCTCTTTACCCTCGGCAATGATCTTCTCGTCGGTCCACCAGCCGGCCGGCATGTGCTTGTCCGCGTACTCCGGAGGCGCGGGCGGCGGCGGAGCGGTGCTTTCTTGTTCTTCCGCGCAGCTCGTCAAGAAAAGTCCTCCACAACCAAGAACCATGATGCCTAGCAGATGTCGGGTCTTCATAAACGTTTCAAGCTCCTTTCCTCAAACACTCCCGAAATAGGGTCAGACGTGGTTCAGTTCTCACTGGGGCGCCATCGTTGTTGCCCGCTACGCTTTCGATCCCTTCTTTCCCCGTCGCTTCGCCCGGGTCCTTGTCTTCCGCCTGCGCCACCACAGAATTGCCCCGATCACCACAACCGCCATCGTACCCCCGACGCCATACTGCCAATACATCGGGACTTCTGGAACGAGTCCTTCCGGGACAGCTCCAATATGTAACGTCGCCCGCCGTTCCGTTGTCAGGTCCTTTGGGCTGAATTCCGCACGAACCGTCTTCGTTTCTTGTAAGCCTAGCTTCTCCTCGATGGCTGTAACTTGAACAGGATCTCCTGCATTGCCATTGTGCAGGTGGAGGACCGCCTTATAATATCCATTCCCATCGGTGTAGGTGGTAACCGGTTCAATCTTTTGATCGCGCAGGTCTCGCACGTGGACACGGGCGTCCCCGACTGCCTTGCCCTGCTTATCATAGACATAACCGGATATGGTAAACCGGTGATCCGTTTCGTGCATGGCAAAGGCCAGCCGAGGACCATCGAGGCTGGCGGCACATAATCCCGCAAGACTTAAAAAGACCGCCGCGAGTTTTCGAGACGGTCTTCCGCGCATTACACGTCTGATAAATCGAAAAACCCCGCCAAAGTCCGGCCTATCTAACATAGGTGTCTCTCTTTGTCAATTAGTTCTTCGGCTTCTGCGAGGGTTGCGGCATTGACAGTCCTCGCCCGCTCATCTAGCCTCGATCACGGTGAAGAAAATCAGGCGAAAAACGCCCCGCCCGGAACTTAAAATACCGACGTTTCTCGTTGGATACGCGGCTCCGGAACCCCTTCCTCCGGGTTTTTTGGCAGCCTGGTTTAATCAGGAGTATGGCGGCCCGCTTCACATCGAGCTGATGCCTGGTGAAGGCTACACAATATTCGAAGCTCGCCATGGGCCTTGGGAAGCGTTGGCGGACACCAACCTGCCGCCTGCTATTGCTGATCCCTGGCATGAGCGACTGGGATGGGGACACGGGCGCGCGGCGCAGGTGCTCCCGCTTCGACTCCCCAGCCAGGACAGTCGCGAGATCATTTTGCACGTGACCCGCCTAGCTCGTGCCCTCACATTGCTGACCGGCGGCACGGCCTATGATACCGCGACGGAGACCTATCTGAATCCGTCAGACTGGAGCGACCGTCCCTTACGTGCCTTTCAGATCAGTGACCATCTTCGGATCGAACAGGTCAGCGAGCGCGAGGATGGCCGAATCTGGTTCCACACACGCGGCCTTTCAAAATTCGGCCTGGAGGATGTTGAAGTCTATCGTCCTGCCGGTCTTTCCGAAAGACCCGTTGTCGAACTCTTAACCGAGCTTGCGGAAAATCTGATCGACTCGGGAAAAGCCCCCAACGTCGGTGAAGTCATGCGGCTGGAAAGCAGCGGCCGGCTGGTTCGTATCGTGCGTCACCGCACGGATCAGTCCTATGGCATTCGATTAAACCTCAGAGAAGTCGAGTGGGAGACTTAGAATACTCCCCACCTAATGGAGGTTCGCTTTACAGTCCGGAAGAGGCGGTGCCGATCTTTATCCCCAAGGGTGCGGGCGCTTGGAGTCGGCGCGTGAGCCCGAAAATATCGGCATAGGCCACGCCGAACATGCATCCTGCAAGCGCGGTCCCTAACCCCAGCCCCATCATGGCGCCGCTGGCCACTCCGACCATCATCCCCATGTTAACGACGATTGTGCTATCGGAAGGACCAAAGGGCAGGTCGCTCAAACTGACCTCCGGATAGTAGAGGCTGAGGACCGCGCCGAGGGGAAGACCGAGAGCGAGGCAGAAGAGTATCACGCCGCCTACCATGAGGATCAGCATTAGTCCCGTCAGTCCAGCCACTTTCCACCAGTTCCTGTTGACGACCCGACGGCTGGCTTCGAGCGCCTGCCACGCACTGTATCCTCTATCGACGATCAACATGTAGGAGAACGTGTATGCCACAAGCAGATAGATCCCCGGCAGGACGAACAGGAACAAGCCCCCCACGATCAGTAGCATGCCGATGATCGTGCACAGAAATAACCGGCCCGCCGTATTCCAGTCCGGAAAAAAATCGCCAAACCGTATCGGGTCGCGCTGCATCTGCTTCCAGACTACCATTGCCAGGCCCGCCATCATGATCACTTGGACAAACACACTGACCAACTGACCGAAGATGCGCGCGAAGGCCAAAGGCCCCTGGGAAACCACCGTGAAGAGCATCGCAAAGCCGAGAAAGCCCGTGGGGTAACGCTTGAAGTTCCGCCATCCCTCTCGCAGGTAGTCCGGTAAGTTCACTGAGTAGCCATGAGCGACCAGGTCTTCGATGGCTTTTGGAGCAGCCGGTATCACATCAGCCATGGGGGCTCCTCGCAGGGTCCATTAATATCACCGAAGGATAGGCAGAAAGGCGGCGGATCCGGGTCACAGACAACGAGCTATCCGGAAGAAGCAAAGCAGAACTACAAATGGCCGCGAGCACGCGCTGCCGCTTCAAGACGCGCGGACTCCGCCTGCCGATCCGACTCCTTCTTCCTGGCCCACGCCTCCCAATCATTTCCGGAGGCCGTATCCTCGCCTGTAAAACTTATCGCGACGATTTCAGAACAGGGAATCTGGCGGGGGGCGTTCAGCCCCTCGACCAACATCTGAGCGTGAGGAACGTCCCCTCCGAACTCTCGATTGAAGAGGTACCCCTGAACGCGCTCACCTGATTGTAAATGAAGTGTGACGTCGCCGCGGTAATGGAACGCTTCTTCAAGAATCCGGCGAAGCTCATCAGGGGAGTTGGGGCGAAAGGTGCGGCCTTCCGAAGAACCTGAGGATTGCGGATCGTGCGTGCTCTGATTCACTGACACCGCTTAACGGACAGAGGGCACCAGCGTCGCCTTTACAGTTCTGCTGAACCCCCGCCAAGAGCTGAAGGTATCGTCCACCGCGGACGCTTCGTAGCCGCAGTGCACCATGCAATCGGCGCACTTTTCGTGCCGGCCGTGTCCGTACTTTTCCCACTTGGTATCCTCGAGAAGCTCTCGGAATGTGCTGGCATAGCCCTCTTGCAAGAGATAGCAGGGTTTTTGCCAGCCGAAGATGTTATAGGTGGGATTCCCCCAGGGAGTGCACTGGTAGTCGGCCTTTCCCATCAGAAAATCCAAGAACAGCGGTGATTGATTAAACCGCCAGCCCTTCCTCGGCCGATGGAGGATTCGGGAGAACAGTTCTGTCGTCCGATTCCGCTTCAGAAAATTCTTCTGATCGGGCGCCTTGGCGTAGCTGTAACCGGGCGAGATCATCATCCCTTCTACGCCCAGTTCCATCATGGCGTCAAAGAACTTTCGTACCTGCACCGGTTCGGCATCATCAAACAGCGTCGTATTGGTTGTTACGCGAAAGCCGCGCTTCAGCGCCGCCTGGATCGCTTTTACTGCGACCTCATACACCCCGTCCCGGCAGACCGCCAAGTCGTGTTCCGTCTTGAGGCCGTCCATATGCACGCTGAAGGTAAAATATTTCGAAGGCGTATACTCCTTCAGTTTCCGCTCGAGGAGGATGGCATTTGTGCATAAGTACACATATTTTTTGCGCTCGACCAACCCCTTCACGATCGTAGCCATTTCGGGGTGGATCAGCGGCTCTCCGCCCGGGATACTCACGATCGGCGCACCACATTCCTCCGCCGCCTTCCAACACTGCTCAGGCGTCAGGCGACGGTCCAGGATATGATCCGGATACTGAATCTTCCCGCAACCCGCGCATGCCAAATTGCAACGAAATAGGGGTTCCAGCATCAGGACCAAGGGATAGCGCCTCACCCCCTTTGCCTTTTGGGTCAGCACATACTTGCTGACGGTGAACATCTGAGAGATGGGAACAGCCACATTTCCTCCTGCGTTGGGTTCGGACTTTACCATCTCCATGCAACCCCGGTCAATCCTCAGCCGAAGCCAGGAGCCACGATTTTAGCTGGATAGCAGAATGGAGCGAGTATGCTATATTCCCCGACAAGAGAAGCCCATGTTGATTCACCGTGCCATGTTGTTGGGAATACTCCTCGTCTTCGCCCCAATGGTGGTGATGGCGACGCAGAAGGTCGATCCCTCCGGAAATTGGGAAATTCAGGAGGAAGAGCGCTCGTATGTAGCGACCCTCGACGCCGACGGTAACGGTACGTATACCTGGCAGAACGGGCAGATTACCACAACTTCATTCGCCGACGGCCGGTGGCAGGGCACATGGCAGCAGCCCGGCAACGACCGGGAAGGGGGATTTGAGGTGCTCCTCTCGGCCGACCGCAACCGCGCAGAAGGCAAATGGTGGTACACCCGCGTCGGACAACAAAGCATTCCGCCTGGAGAATGGGGAGGCGACTTTACTTGGAAACGGCTCTCACCGGTTCCTCCCTCCTCTCCATAATCCTTCCAGTTTTGTCAGCGGTCGCTCCTCGATGTATCCTCTTGTATTTTATCGATTAAGATACGTGCCCGATGATTATTGATACGACTGGAACATAAGAGAGCTCAGCATCCATCCGCTCCTGATGTCAGTCGCCCCATAAGTTCCTTACTTCTCACGATATCCGCCCCTCCCGCCTCAGATCGCTCACTGGCACAATCGTTGCTACTTCTCACGTTCAAAGGCTGTTGACTCCACGGCAATGCACAGCGGAAGGATACGCAAATGGAGACTCCACTTTTCACGATGCGATATGAAATCCCCTCCCACTACTGGGAGCGGCAGCACCGAGAGAAAGGCTGCAAGCAGGCAGAGCAGGCGTTGTGGCGCGCCTATCACGAAACCGAAAAAATCCTGGCGAGCCTTCCCAGCTCCATTCTTATCGTCAACCGGGAACACCAGATCATTTATGCCAATGCCGTGGCGTCCCATCATTTTGGCTTCGCGAACTCTCCACTGGTGGGGCATTCACTCTTCGAAGTCCTGCCGATTCCGGCGGACCAGTGGAATCAGCTCACCATTGATGTGCCGTCTTCCGGATCACCCACCGGGCATCCACTGCATGACGGTGAATTCGAGACCCAGAAGAGAGTCTATCAATACCGGCTGTTTCCGGTCGCCCTATACGGTGCTGACGAGGCGCAGACTGGACTCGTTATCTCCGACATCACCGAGCAGAAGCAGCTTCAGGATCAGCTGATCCAAGCCGAGAAGTTGTCCAGCCTCGGGACGCTCGTCTCCGGCATGGCCCATGAAATCAACAATCCCATGTATGGGATCCTGGCGATGGCAGAGATCATTCTCGAAGAAACCGATCCGGAGAAAATCAAGGAATACGCCCACGATATTGTGGAGTATTCCAAGCACGTTGCGGCGGTGGTGCGTAGCTTTGCCTGTTACGCCCGACCGGCTTCGGGAGATCAAAAGATGGAGATCGACCTGAACGAGCGCCTGATAGAGGCCCTCAAAATGGTCGCCCGCAATCCGCAATTCGGGAATATCGAGGTGGTCAAAGACTTTGCGGCGGTTCCCCCGCTCTGGGTGCGCCGCTCCGAGATCGATCAGGTGTTCGTGAATCTTATTAGTAACGCCGCACAAGCCATGGCGGGTCATGGCTGCCTCACGCTAACCACACGGGTGGATACCGATCGCATTGCGGCGAGCGTGTCCGACACCGGCAGCGGCATTCCAAAGGCAAATCTCACGCGGATTTTCGATCCATTTTTCACGACCAAGGATCCGGGGGTGGGCACGGGTTTGGGGCTAAGTATTGTCTACAAAATCGTCTCCAAGTACGAAGGCACGGTGAGCGTCGACAGCGAGGAAGGCAAAGGAACCAGCTTCACGGTCCACTTTCCAGTCATGAAGCTAGGCCGAAAGGAGGCCCCCGATGGAATGGCATAAACCGCGCGGACGAATCTTGATAGTTGAGGATGAGGAGCAGGTGCGGAAACCGATTCGTTTGAATTTGACCAAAGCAGGCTATCAAGTGCTGGAAGTCTCGAACGGTGCCGAGGCCATCATGGTCTTGGAGGGCGATCCTGACGCAGCGATGATCGATACTATCCTCTGCGACATCCGGATGCCGAGAGCGAGCGGCCTGGAAGCCATCACGTATTTTCGCAAGCACTATCCATCCGTTCCCGTCGTCGTGCTGACCGGGTATCCGGATGTGGAACTTGCAGCGTCTTTAATGAAGCAGGGCGTCTTGGATTATTTAACCAAGCCGGTCACCCGCGAAGAGCTGCTGGCAGTGATCGAGCGGTGTGTAGACCAGCACGGACTCTTTCCCAACGCATCCATAGCATAAGCTGCCAGACCCCTCGCCAGTGAGCGGCGGTCGGACTTCCCGGCAAAGATCCGAGGAGGGCTCAGTGGCGGACCTCCCGGGGGTCCGCCTACCGGTCAAAATCCGTCAAATACGTCCGAGTACCGCCAGGATCACAACGATCACCAGAATCAATCCAATGCCCCCGCTGGGGTAATATCCCCAGCTCGCGCTGTACGGCCACGTGGGCAGCGCGCCGAGCAGAAGCAGGATCAATATGACGAGGAGGATGGTGTTCATATTGTTTTTTCCTTTCCTGAAAGTTGATCACCCACAAATAGCCCTATGGGGAGACCCCTAACAAGACCTATCACGGAGCGCAAGATATAAATCAGGGGGGAAGACTGTTTGAAATGTCGGTTTCCTAACCCTTTCGGTGAATTGGATTCCGAGTGCTATAAATGATGGAATGCCGTCACAGAAATAACTTATATCCAGGAGGTGCGGAATGCGGTACCCATTGCTCATCGCGATTTTTGTTCTCGGTCTCGGCAGTGCGGCCTGGGCTTCAGATAAAGACTTGGCCTTGACGGCTACAGTCTCCATGGAGGAAGCTATCAAGACCGCTACAGCGACCGTCCCCGGGGGAAAGCCCTACGAGGTCGACATGGGTAAGAAGAAAGGCCAGGCTGTCTATAAGATCGAAATCGTTGACCCCTCCAAAAATACCCACAAGGTCTATGTTGACGCGCAGACAGGCAAGCTGGTCGTCGAGCAATAAGTGTGGTTGGGCCGCCTCGCGCAACGGGGCGGTCACCTTTCGCAAGGAATCGCCTTGCCCTTGTCCTGATCCTAGGCATTTTCTTACTAGGTGCTTGGACTCGGGTCATTGCGGCGGTTGAGTCGGATGTTGAAGAGGTTGAGAAGGGCTCTCCCACGCAACTGGAAGATGCCTATCCATTAGATTACAGAGAACTGGATATTGAAGGCCTTTTCCGTTACGAACGGTTGAATCACGAACATCGGTTCGTCCTGAGTCCTCGGTTGGAATACGGCTTCGCCCCGAAGTGGCAAATCCGTCTCACGGCCCCCTTCTTTACGGGAATGCCCGACATCACGGGAAGCGGAAACCTTCAAGCCGAACTTCTTTGGAATTTCCAAACGGAAGCCCATTGGGTGCCTGCTCTCGCAGTCTCCGTCGAAGGCGACTTTCCGACAGGGCACGCCGCTCAGGGCGTCGACACGACTCTGAAATTGTTAGCCAGTAAAACGCTCGGCACCTGGGTTGCCCGCCCCCAAATCCATCTTAATTTGGCGTGGACACATCACAGCGGCCGCATGCCGGACGAGCGCCCGGATCTGTATGGCCTTATTATGGGTTACAGCCAACACTTGACGGCGCGCCTCGTGATTGTCGCCGACTATTTTCACCAGCAGTTACCGCTGGCTGGCCGGACCGAAGATGTCCTTGAACTCGGCTTTCGCCGTGGGTTATCCGGCACAACCGTCGTCGCGCTGGGGGCCGGTTATGGCTTGAACAGCGATTCTCGAGATTTTCACATCCAAGCCGGAATCGAAGTGACCTTTAAGTAATAATGATAGTGCTGTCCTATGGGCAATAACTCCCATGCGTGGCGCTAGGCCGTGCTCTTGACAGGTATAGCGTGCCGGCGAGAGGATACTTAGGAAAAGAAAGCTGGCCAGGAAGGAGTCCGGTAATGCGAATTCTCCTCACGGTCGACGATTCGGAGAACTCCCACCGAGCCGTCAGTTATGTCGGCTCCCTCCTGCGCCAAACGCCTGATGTGAGTCTCACTCTCTTTCACGTGCTCAAGCCAATGCCGCGAAAGCTTATGGAGCATGGCGGATCGGAGAACCCGGTCATCGAAGGACGATTGGGCGCACAACTCCGGAACGACCAGGATACCTGGTACCGTGCAGAACGGGAAGCGGAGTGCCGCGTGCTGACGAAGGCACAAGCGACACTGGAAAAGGCCGGCTTCGACACATCCCGTGTGTCTTTAAAGTTCGGCCATGAGGAAGACGTCGCCAGAAATATTCTTGAGGAGGCCGCTGCCGGAAAGTATGAAACGATCGTCATGGGCCGCCATGGGGCGTCCGGAATAAAACACATATTCGGCGGCGGGGTGACTGATCAGGTGTTGCGCGACGCCAAAGATTTTGCAATCTGGGTCGTTTAGATCTCCTTCTCCACCCTTAGCTTACTAGCTAGTACTAATGGATACTGCCATTTATGCAGGCAGTTTGTCAGAATAGATCTGTCTTGCATTCCTGCCGACGAACTCAATAAGGGGAGACAAACTTTGAGGAGGGCACCATGCGAAAAGTAGGGATCGGCCTTGCAATAGCCGCGCTCTTGATCACCGTCGGAGTAGATTCGTCTGAAGCACGCGACAAGAGCGGCTTGCTCAAGGCGAGTAATTTGATTGGGAAGAGAGTTCAAAGCACGGAGGGGAAGAAACTCGGGGACGTCAAGGATCTCGTCATCAATCCCGTGGAGGGCGATATTCAATATGTCGTTCTCGATTTCGGTGGATTCCTTGGCCTCGGCGATAAGTACTTTGCAGTTCCGTGGGACGCCTTTCAACTGACCGAGGATCAAAAAGCCATTGTCCTCGACGTGAGCAAAAAAGATCTCAAGCAAGCCCCGGGATTTGACAAAAACAACTGGCCGGATTTAGGGAGCCGCGATACCGCCATTGTCATCTATGAATTCTACGAGGTCCCGTTGCCGGATGAGATGCCACCGATGAAGAAATAACGTCACCGGTAGGGCGAGATGATCTCATGGCAGATGCGATTGGTGAGCCGCCTGGGACTCGAACCCAGGGCCCTCGCCTTAAAAGGGCGATGCTCTACCTACTGAGCTAGCGGCTCACCGCGGGAAGAGGGACTCTAACACACCGCCTTCGGTCCTTCAACGTCGCGTTGCGGGGAACTGAAAAGAGATTCAGGCGCTGTGCGCAGCAGGCCGGCGGCGGTGACGGAGAAGCGGATTCCGGAGCACGATCGTCTCCTCCCGGCTAGATCCGGTGGAGACGATATCGATAGGACACTCAGCCAATTCTTCTATCCGGGCGAGATACCGGCGCGCCTCTTTGGGCAACGCACGGTACGTCTTCGCTCCTGTCGTAGAACCTGTCCATCCAGGCCAGGACTCGTAGATCGGCTCGCCGCCGGCCAGGGCCTGAGCGTCTTGCGGCATTTCTAAAACTTTACGTCCCGCGATCTTATATCCTACGCAAATTCGAATCTCACGGTGGCCGTCGAGCACGTCCAACTTGGTCACCGCTAATGACGAAAGGCCGTTCACCCTGACGGCATACCGGACCATGACCGCATCATACCAACCGCAGCGACGCGCACGTCCGGTGGTGGCCCCAAATTCATTGCCCTGCGCTTGGAGGGTGCTTCCCACTTCATTTTTCAGTTCTGTCGGGAAGGGTCCGCTCCCTACACGCGTCGTATAGGCTTTGGCGATACCCAGGACGGCGTCGATCGCGGTCGGTCCAATGCCGGTGCCGGTGCACGCGCCGCCCGCCGTGGCGCTCGACGATGTCACGAAGGGATAGGTGCCATGGTCCACATCGAGGTGAGTACCCTGCGCGCCTTCCAGAAGGACTGTCTCGCCCTTTATGACCGCTTTGTGCACCAGGATGCCGGTATCCACAATCAGGTCGCGCAGCCGTTCCGCATAGCTGAAATATTCCTGAAAGATCTTTTCGGCCTGAAATCCCGGGGCGTGATACACGGCCTCGAGCAGGGCATTTGTCTCGGCCATGTTGTCTTCGAGTTTTTGTCGGAAATATGGAGGATCTAGAAGATCGCCCATGCGAATCCCAATACGCGCCATCTTGTCCACATAGGCCGGGCCGATCCCCCGCCCGGTCGTGCCGATCAGCCGTCCGCCCTTCTGGGTTTCGCTGGCCTTGTCGATGGCTTTGTGGTACGGCATGATCACCTGCGCAGCCTTGCTGATGTACAGGCTCTTTTCCACGCGCACACCCTTCGCCCGCAGTTCGTCCATCTCTACGATCAACGCTGCGGGATCGATCACCACGCCGTTTCCGATCACACAGCTCGTGCCGCGATACAGGATTCCCGACGGGACGAGGTGAAAGACATAAGTATCGCTCCCCTTCACGACGGTATGCCCGGCGTTGGAACCTCCCTGATAGCGCACGACCATATCGGCGTCGCGCGCCAACAGGTCCACGATTTTGCCTTTGCCTTCATCGCCCCATTGGGCGCCTACCACGGCCAAAACCGACATTTCACCGGTCTCCAACCATAAAAAAGAGCCCTGGCCAGGAGCGGCCAGAGCTCTAGCGAGGCAGTCTAGACTGATCCATTTTCCATTGTCAACAGAATCGGCCTACCTTTATGTTTTTCCTCGTTTTATTGACTCCTTTCGACCTCGATGCTATGCTGCGCAATTGGATGGGGCTGTAGCGCAGTTGGGAGCGCGCCTGACTGGCAGTCAGGAGGTCGCCGGTTCAATCCCGGCCAGCTCCACCAATCCCGTCCTTCTTTGAGGTCCAGAGAATCCTCCTCGTTCAGCCCGCATAACGATTTCTTATTCAGCCTTGACCGCCCGCAGATCATACTCTGCGATTTCCGCAAGCCCCGCCTGCTCAAGAAGCGACGCCCGCTGTTGATGAAGTGCCTTGTCCTGCGGGGCTGCCTCGACTAAATCAGAAAGGGTCGCTATGGCGTCATACCATATTCCTGACTCGGCATAGGCATAGGCGGCCTTTCTTTTGTCATCCGACGGCAATTTGGCAGCGAGTGCTTCAGGCGATGCCACACGTTCAATTGCTCCGCCTGCCAAGACGTCTTTCGACCGACGGTCCGGATCGACGACCAAGGTCACAAACCATTTATAGAGTTTGCCCGGTACAAGGTGGACCCCATAATCCGCCAAACGCACTTTTTGTACACCGGGCTGAAACGGCGGCTTGATCTGCGTCTCTACCAGGGGTTTAATGCCATCGTCGGCTAAGGTGAATTCGATCGGCGATGAAATTGCCTTCGAGAGGTACCAATAGAGCACCGGCTGCTCTTGCAGCGTCTGCCCGGTATGAGTCGGCGCGAGTACAGACAGTGTGAACGTCTGATCTGTGCCGCGCGTTCCGCCACCCACGCGCCCGCCCGGCGCTCCTCGTGGCGGGGGTTTATACACGGGCACAGTCGCCGATTTTTTTTCTGAGCTTTCAATCTTGGTCGGTTGAGACCCTTTTGGCTGCTCGTCGGCCGCAAATCCCAAGGAGATGGGTCCGAGTGCGAGCATACCGGCTGCAAGCCAAGTCGTAATGGTGAGGGGTTTCATACATGCACCTCCTTCGGGATATCGCCGGTTGATTGGGCAAGCCCAATCAATCGGTACACTGCAATTTTCTCTTCTTTGCCTTTCAACGAGAGCAGCCCGACCTTACTGGTCTGATAGCGATCATCCAGATATCGTAAGGTCGCTTCGCCGATCAGAATGCGGCAGAAACCGTCCCCGAAGCCGGCTTCCAGAGAATCCTTCTCATAACTTTCCAGCCTTGCGGCGATATTCACAGTATCTCCAATGGTGGTATATTTCAGCCGCTCAGAGCTTCCGAGACTGCCCGCGACGGCGAGCCCCGTGAAAATTCCAATGCGCATTCTGACGCTAGGCAGATGTTGCTCCTGCCACTGTATATGAAGATGGTTCATTTCAGTTTGCATTGCGAGAGCACAATTGACGGCATTGATGGTGTCCTGACGAATTTCTGCTTCGCTGATCCTCGCGACCGGTGTTCCAAAATTCGCCTTAATGGCGTCGCCGAAGTAGTCATCGACGACACCTCCATGCTGCATTACCAATTGGGCCATTTTTTCGATATAGTTGTTCATCCACTCCATGAGTTCCTGGGGATCCAATTTCTCCGCCATCGGCGTGAAGTTTTCGAGGTCGGTAAACAGGACGGTAATCGTCATCTTCTGAGAGCGCGGGCGGCCCCCATCCCAAAATAAATCACGCTGCTGCCAGATCGTCTCCGCCACTTCTGGGGAAACGTGACGGGAAAAGAGCTGCATGAGCAAGGCGCGCTGCGCTTTTTCCTGACTCGACAGAAAAGCGGTGAGCAGCGCGGCCGAAGTGAGCCAGCCCAGCGCAGGCGGAACGGAAGGCAGCCACAGCCCCTTCATAAGAGCCAGATAGCTTATGGCGATGATGAGCACCAAGCCGGTTGCCGTCAGTACCACAAACCGCCAGACCGAGCGAGCGGCGAACGCGATGATGCCTCCGAGAAAGGCCCATAGGGAAATCCAGATCGCTTCCTGAACCTCGCTCAAGGTGCCGATAGGCTGGACTCCGTTGATGGCAGCACGCAGGAATTGATTTGCAATGTGCGCATGGACATACGCCCCGTATATACCGCGCTCCTCGGAGCCAAGACCAGCACTCAACGGCGTATGAAAAAGATCCGGCACGCTTTCAGCGGTTACGCCCACCAGAACGATCTTGTCCTTTAGAGTCGCTGGGTCAAGCGGTTCTGAGAGCACTGTCGTCATCGGGATTGATCGGATGGGGGGATTCCCGCCTCGAAAATCCAGCAGGATCTGATACCCCTTGGCATCGGCATCGACATAGCCGCCGTCATTAGGTTCGAATGGTCGGAAGGTGACAGTACCGAGCCGCAGGTACTCGGGATGCGTCGGATCCGGTTGCGGAGTGATTCCCAGAGCCTGAAGATGCAGCAGTGCCAGGCGCAAGGAAAAGGAAAAGGTCTGTTCTTCATTGTCATTGCCGAGGAAAAGAAGGCCGCGACGGACCACACCGTCACGGTCCTTGAGCAAGTCATTAAAACCCACCTGTTCAGGACTCGCGCCATGGGGCGGCGGAACAGCGGGCTCCCCGGGCTTTGCGAATTTCGTCACCATAACGATTTCGGGATGCGACGCCAACGCTTTGTCGAGCGCCTCTTGGCCAGGGGGCACGGAGAAATTTCGGTAAATATCGACTCCGATGGCATGAGGCTGATAGATCGCAATTTTCTCCAGCAGCCTGGCCATAAAGTCATCAGTCAAGGGCCAACGCGCGATGGTGTTAATGTCGTTTTCCGTAATGCCGATCAGCACGATCGGCGGCGTCGAGCGCTCATTGGCTGGTTGGAAGCGAAGGGTCAAATCGTAGGCTGCCAGTTCCCAGGGTTCGAGATAACCTCCTTGTCGGGCTGCAAGGATGATGCCGGCCACCATTGTGCTGCCCAGCAGGCACGCAACGCGGGGTGATCGCAGCATGCTCATCAGCCCCCTCATCACTAGAGACCTCCTTTACAGCCAATTGTTCAGCAACAAAAACGGAGCCCAGTATGCCGGATGATTGTAAATCGGATCGTCAAGCATCTTTACTTGGGCTCGCTGAAGCGCAAGGGCTTTTGTGGTCCCCGGCTTCTGGAGCTCTCGGTAGAAATCCGACACCAGATTCGAAGAGGCTTGGTCGTTGATGAACCACAAGGTTGCCACCGCGCTCGAGGCGCCCGCCTTGATGGCCACCCCGGCCAGGCCCAACGCTGCCCGATCGTCCCCCGCGGCTGTCTCACAGGCGCTTAACATAAGGAATGACAGCGGCTCGTCCCGATAGCGGAGTAGGCCGACAAATTGATCCAGCCGGTCCATGGTGAGCTTATCGTCAAAGGTCAACAAAAAGGTCTTCCGCACATCGTTGTCAAATTGCCCATGCGACGCGATGTGCACAATCGAAAACTCTCCCTCCTGGAGCTCTGTTTCCAGGCGCGGAAGCTTGAACTCCTCGTTGAGCAGAAGCATGCCGGGATAGAGCCGATGCACCGTTCGGAGTTCCTCGGACACGTTCGGCAGAGGCGGAAAGTTTTGCACCGCGTCGGTAAGGCCGACGGCCAACGCCCGCACTGCCTGCCGCTTTATTGGACGAGGATCCGTGAGGGTGAGACCCGGGGTCGTTGCCACCGCATACTTGGCGATCACAAATTGGTTGCCGTCATGAAGCGCCGCCATCGGAATCGTGCGAAGAGAGCCGTCCGGCACAAAGACCAACGTATCAATGTGAATAGCCGCCAGCGATGGCTCCAGGGGGCGAACCAGCCAGTTATATAACTGTTGCGCATGCGGAAGGTATTGATGCGTCGTCCGTTTCTCCAGTTTCTGACGGAATGCCCGGACTTCGCGGGTGAGTGTGTCGGCGTCCACCGCGACAGGGATTCGCCGCAAGATCCGTTTCGAGGCTCCCGGCAGGCTGACGAGGAGTTCAAGCCGGTCAGGCAGAATGATTGGATAGACAATCACGGCCGATCGCGACAGCATCTCAAGGCTCGTGGTTCTGGCCCTGGCGGCATCCACACATTCATCGCGGAAGTAATCCCGGAGTTCAGCCACCTTAAACGATTCGACCACCTCCCGTGCTTCCACTAGATACGGCTCATACTGCTCGGGCTCCGGAATGGACGCGGCTTGCTTCAACAGAAGGTCTGCCAGTTCAAAGAATACCGCTCCGACCGATTCGCGAAAGGATGCTTGCGCCACCGCGAATCCCGGCGATCTTTCCGGACGGATGGATTGAAGTGCATAGACGGCCCGGCGGTAGGCAGCGATCGCCTCCTCAGGTTTTCCCTGCACCTTCAGCAGGCGCCCGGTCTGCCAATGCCAGCGGTACAGCGCCTCCGGCGATACCGCTTGCTGGGCCGCGAACACCGCGCGTCGCGTGATGTCCAGGGCCTCGTCATACCGGCGCTCTCCTTCATAGATGCTTCCCAGATAGCCCAGCGCATAGGATGAGGCCCGCGGATCGCCGATGCGATCGGCTAGTGCCGCCGCGTCGCTAAAGAGCTCAGAGGCCTTCAGCAACAGGGTTTCCTTGAGGTCTGGCCTGGAAGCGCGCAGGTGCTGATAGGCAAGGCCGATCGTAATCATGGTATATGCCTTGTCGTGCGACGGTTCGATGCTCTGTATCTGCTCTGCGGCCTGGTCCAGCCACTCGCGGGCTTCTTTGTACTGTCCGTTTTGAGATGACGCTGTCGCCGCATTGATCAGTGCCCTGGCAGCCAATCCCGAATTCTTCGTCGCCTTGGCAAGAGAGAAGCTTTCACGGTATGCGGCCAGCGCTTCGGGATACTTTTTCTGAGAGGTCAAGAGATTGCCGAGATTGTTCAGGATGACCGCCGAGAGAGCGGGGCTGTCCAGATCCTTCGCCAGCAGGAGGGCTTTTCGAAGATACACCTCCGCCTCCTCGTTTTTTCCCGCAGCGAGATACAGGTTTCCGGCACTTCCCAGGACGACAGCGAGCCTAGGCGAATCATGGCCTTGCTCTGCGAGCGCCAACGCTGATTTCAGACTTTGGAACGCGTCGGAGTAATGCCCCATGGACTGATAGGCCTGAGCAAGGAGGATGAGCGCCTCGCCTTGTTCCTTGGCCTTTCCGGCCTGTTGGTATTGCCCCACGGCCTCGGTCCAATTCACGGCGGCCTGCTCGAAGGCGCCACGCTGGAATAATTGCAACCCTTGGGCCATCAGTTGGTCCGGAGTCCTGACGTCACGATCGGTTTCCGCTGCATACGTAGCGCCGGCGATAGACAGATATCCGATAAAGACGACGAGGAAAATGGCTAGAGCTCGTCGATTCATGAGAAGTACCCCCTATAAACGCCTAGACTTCTCCGCGATCGCTCGCGGGAAGCGTAACGCCATAACGTAAGCAATATGACTTCGACCATTCTTATTTGCTCTCATAGAGCCAACACCTCGACGACCAGTTGTAAATGGACCCCAAAGTCCTGCAAATCATCGTGGGGATTGTCCACGTGATTCCAGCGGTGTCCCCAATACACTTCAAACCGGCTGCCCTGCATAATGTCCCAGATCAGCCCCATGCCGGTGCTAGTGAGGTTTTTAGGATTGGGCGTGGGTATGTGTGACTGCCAGCTGCGGCCAGCATCCGTGAACGGCGCGAGCCAGAGATAGTCTCCTCGGGTGGCTGAGCGTAGAACCGGGATGCGGATCTCTACCGAGCCCAGTAGCACGTTATCCTGGACGATAGTGTTTTCCCGATACCCGCGGACGCTGTAACGTCCTCCCACCGCAATCTGTTCGAGGGGAAAGAGACGATCGTCGGTGAGTAGAGCGGAAATGCGGGCAACAAGTTGTATCCTCCAGGGGTCCAGCCGGCGCGCCCATTGCGCTTCTCCCAACCATGAAAAGAACTCAGCGCTCGGCAGGGTCGGGTCCTTATTGATGGTGGCGCCAAAGGCGTCTATGCCAACCGAAAAACGGGAAAAGGCTGAGATCACCTGATTGCTCGTGCGATGCACCCATTCCTGCGAAAAACGCAACGCAGTGATCTTTGAGATCCCATCCGGCGCGCCAGAGATGGGAAACGGAACTCGACCAGATTCAAATGGATCAAAAGTAATATTGTTCGTGAGATGCTCAAGGGTCAGGGCCAATGCGAACTCGTTGTTGAGCGTGCGATACAGCGGCTGCCGTAACGTCGCTCCCAAAATCTCCGAGCGGCTCTTGATCCGCAAGGGCTCAAATTGATCGTCGATCACGCGAAAATCGTTTCGGCGATACTGCAAGAACAGCGTCGTGTCATAGACGGTGAGCGGCAATGTGTACCGCGCGTCGAATTGAGGTTCCACACCGGCGGACTGCCCATATTGAAGACTGGCGATATCGCCATGCCCGGTCAGGTTCTGGTGCGCAATCGTCACCAGGCCCAGCTCGGCACCGACAGAGGGTGACTGATAGTTGTTGAATTCCAGCCACATTCTGAGCGGATTGTGCTCCGCCACACGCACGTCGAGCACACTTTCGCCCCGGGTGATACCGGGCTTGAGCTCCGCGTTCAGCCGCTCAAACCTGGGATCCGCCTGCAGGAGTTGCAGCCGTTCCTGCAATGAATTGATGTTCAGCGGCGGATCCGCTCCCAGGGCGATACGCTTTCGGATATAGCCAGGGACAAACCAGCGGTTGCCTTCCACATCAATGCGGCTGAGCTTGCCTTCGATAATTTGGATCGTGAGCACCCCGTCTTTCATGGTCTGATCCGGAACGACGGCGCCGGAAGTAACGTAGCCGTTGTTGATGTAGTGCAGGGTTATGGCCATGCGCAGTGCTTCCAAATCCTCGGACGTCAGTTCCCGATTCACATACGGCGCCGTCAGCTTGGCCAGTTCATCCGCGGAGAAAACCGTGCTGCCGACCACCCGGATCTCACGCACGAACACCCGGATCATTCCCAGGTTGGGCGTGGCCGGCGGCAGCACAGACGGCGGCGGCTCGATGCGACTGGGCGGCGGCGGCGGGGGCACCCCTTCGGGCAAGGGAGGCGGAGGCGACGGGAACGGCAACGGGAGTGTGGGTGGCACCTGGGCCCAGGCGCTGCCTAGCGGAATCAGACCAAAATGGGCTGACGCAAAAAACAAGAGCATCAGATGTAGCCGTGCCAAGCGCAAACAGCCTGCATAGTGATTGCTATGAATCACGAACCGCATCCTTGCGCAAGGCCGGCCTCAAGCGTGGCGGACATGCCGATTGCCGACAAGAGGCCCGAACCCGATTCTGCGATGGCAAGACCACCAGACTCCGAAAGCGGGCTGGGGAGCAATCCCCCTGGCTCCATCGGAACCGCCTCCCGGCCAGCGACGACAAAGCTGCTATTGGAGCCGCCCACCCGCGCGGCACACCGAGAGCTGAGCAGCACTCCTTTTCGCAGGAACCCCTGCGGCAGCGGTGTGAGGCTGCCGCTGAGATCGGAGATCGCCGAATTAATCGTAATGGTGCCAGATACTCCTAAGGCCGAGGAGGCATTGATAACACTGTCGGGCGAGACCAGAAGCAAACCGGCGGTAATATCAATATTGCCGCCATTTCCGCCAAACGCATTGGCGAGAATTTGGCTGCCGCTCTGGAGGATGACAAATTGCGGATCGATCGTAATATTGCCGCCGTTTCCCAAACCTTGTCCGACGGACGTAGTAATGCCGCTGTTGATCAACTGGACAACTTCGCCAGCCCGAATGGTGATATTGCCGCCGTCCGCCTGCGTCGCTTGCGTCGTGACCGTGCTGTCCCGCATTACGAACCGGTCTCCAGCCGTGACGCTGATGTTCCCGGCATTACCCGTCCCTGTGCTATTCGTCGCGATGAGGGCTCCGTTCTGGAGCGACAGCGACCGGACGTTGAGCGTAATGTCTCCGCCGTTGCCTTTCGAATCTCCCACGCCCTTCACAAGCAGCGATCCCGCATTCACGACAAGCGATGACTGAATCGACCCATTGTCGAGGATGCTTTTCGGCACCTGGCTGGATTGGAACACCTGGTTGCCGAACTGCAGCGACCAGTTCTGCAGGGAGCCAGCATTCCCATTGTTCGCGGTCCTGTCCTGAATGTTCAACGTCCAGGTGCCGGAGGCGGGCTGCCCCACCAATTGCGCGAGCGGCTCGCGTGGTTGGAAGGGGCCGGTAAACGGCGCGGACCCCTGCGTGATCGGATTCGCGGCTTGGTCATTCAGGACCGTGCCCGTGAAGTTGCTCCCGTTGCCGCCGACTTGCGAGAACAGCGCCACGCGCGTGCCGCCCGGACTATCGAGGAGCGCCATCAGATCGGAGTCAGGCATGTGGAGCAGGCTCAGTGTCACGGTCAGGTCAGCGAACGGGTGGAGCGTATTAGCCGTGATGCTCGATCCTGCGCCGTCCATTACAATCTGGTCAGCCTGGATGGTGATCTTGCCGCCATTCCCATCGCCGCTCGTGCTCGTGCTGATGACGCCGCCATTCGCCAGTGTAAGGGTCCCCGCAGCTACAAGGTCAATCGAGCCGGCATCCCCGGACGTAGACGTGCTGGCAGAAACCGCAGCGCCGTCACGGACCTGAATCTGTCCGGCCTGCAGATGAATACTGCCGCCTTGGCCGGTGCCGCGAGTAGCACCAGAGGTGAGGAGGGTACTCGTACCCGCAATAGTAATTTGGTCGCTAGCTGTAATTGACACGATGCCCGCCGCGCCCGAAGTCGTCGTGCTGTTATCGATTTGTGCCCCGCCGTCGAGCAGGAGATTCTTGGCCGTGATATTAATATTGCCGGCATCCCCGGAGCCACCGCCACCACCGGAGCCCCCGCCTCCGCCGCCCCCACCACCGCCCGTGCCGCTGCCGCTAGTTTGCGTCTTCGCAAAGATGCCACTGCGAACAAAGCCAATGCCCCCGCTGCTGAAGTCAGTGCCGCTTCCTCCCTGTACGTTCACATCTCCAGCGGTCGCAATGGTGATATTTCCTCCTTTGCCGGCTCCGGAGGTGCTCGCGGTGATGCGGGCTCCACTGAGGATGCTAAGGGTGTCACCGGTGACGCTGATATCGCCGGCCTTTCCTGCGCCCGTGGTTACGGCCTGGATGGAGGCATTCTGGGTCATCTGCGTGTTCTGCGCCTGGATCTGAATGTCGCCAGCGTGTCCCGCCCCCGAAGTGCTGGCCAATATTTGACCTGTATCGGCGAGCACCAAGGTAGGAGTATTAATGAAGACCTGGCCCGCGACTCCATCTTGAGCGCGAGTCGCTATGGTGCTCGGGCCCACGATGTTACTTCCGGAGACTGTGATCGAGTCGGCTTTCATTGTCACTGTGCCGGCAGTACCGGCACTGAAGTCGCTGCTGTCAATGCGTGATCCCCCTGTGATCTCTATTGTTTTGGCGTTCACCGTTACATTGCCGGCTTGTCCTTTCCCGCTCGTGAACGCCGTGATGCTGGACCCGTCCGCTAATTTCAAATCGCCACCTGCCGACACAATAACATCTCCTGCTCTTCCTCCCGTTCCTGCGTTTTTAAGAAGCTCAGTCGACGCCTGTAAGGCTCCAAATCCACCGGTGCTTCCGGTCGTAGGATTCGCAATCACAATATCGCCAGCGATGTTCACATCAATGCCGACAGAAGCCCCATTTGCAGTTCCAAGGCTCTGAGCTTTGACGTTGCTGTCGGACATTACAAGCCGTCCCCCTCGAATCAGCACCGTTCCTCCTCCACTGAGGGAGGCAACCGTCAGGCTCGCCTTATTCGAAAGGTCGATCTCGGCAAGCTGTGTAAAGGATCCTACGTTGAGAGTCGGCGTCTGTCCGGGAAGGCTCGGTATGACCTCGCCCGCCGAGGCCACGCTGGCAATCTGAATTCGGATGCCTGATCCTATTGGGTTCGCAGGGCCTAGCGTGCTCCCGCTGATCTGGATCGGTCCGCCCACCAGCGATAAGGTCTGCCCGGGCTGCGTAGAAAGGGAGGCATTGGTGATGGTGATGCCGGCAGGCGTCGGGCCCAAGAATCCAAAAGCGACTGGAGGAGCTGCAGTCAGCACGCTAGGATTTGGCGACACATTAGAAAAAACTTTCGCCCCGTCGCTAAAGCGAAGATAGTCGGCGGTGCTCACATGAACCGACCCGCCTACGTTTAGTCTAGCCGTAGGTCCGAAGACCACACCGGCCGGATTGAGTAGGTAGAGGTTCGCGGTCCCGAAGCCGGTTGTTTGAATGGTCCCAAAGATGTCTGAGCGCAACCCGCCGGTGACGCGGGCAAGAATGTTACTTGTAGTAAGACCAGAGTCATTGGAAAAGTTCGCGGTATTGCTGGCTGCAATACTGAACTGGCCGAAGCTGTGAAACAGATTCGGGCCATTGCCCGGTCGAGTTCCCCCAGTGATGGTGTTGGTCGTGGTATTTGTTTGCGTGACGATCGTGCCCAAATTCCCGGCGCCGGCCGTCGGCGTGATGTTCGTCGTCACTTGCGCCAGACTGTCAGTGACTACCGCTACGAAGAGCAACAGTCCGACACTGAGGAAGAATACTTTCCAGGAAATTCTTCGGGAAGGTAAAAACCATTTTCTATTTTCCATGAGGGACCTCCCAGAGAGGGCCTCCAAGAACTGGACTTCGAAGAGACGGAAGTATGCCTTTAAGACTACATTAAGGCAAGTGAAATGCCACTCTTCGAGCGATGGTGGGTCCAACGCATTCTTGTCTCTTTATAGGGACTTGGGGCGATAAATTTTGCCTTGAGGATGTGGAACGAAGGCAAGGATCAGGAGTCAATCAGATACAATTTCATATCTGATTCAATACATAAGGTGAACTCCACCTGGGAGTCTAATTCTTATCGAGACCGTCTAACGAATCTCCAACCTGCGACACCTAGTAGAGTCGAACCAAGGAGAAGAAGGGTAGAAGGCTCCGGAACGGCCCTTGCAATCTCAAGCTTAACTGTGTCGGTCGTGAAGGCTTGCGGGTCAGGGAGCGGGGGCAAAGTAAATCTCTTGATCCCCCCCACATTCAAGACCCCCAAATTCCATTGAGTCTGAACCCCGGGCGCGCAAGCTCCCGGGAAAAATGCAGCCCCATCGAAACTTCCACACCCGGAGAAGAAGTCCGCGGCTGTCACGAAGCCGCTAAAGCCGGGAGCGCCTCCGGCGTCGGAAACGCTCAGTGTCCCGTCAGGTAGCACAGTCGCCACCAATTTGTAGAAGATCTTTGAGGGATTGCTCTCTGCCCAGCCCGCCGGCGTCCCGAGAATGCTTTTGGCGGATAAACCTAGGAGAGAGAGTGAGCGGATATCGTTGTTCAGGAGCTTGCTTCCCAAACTCGGCGTCTGATTCGTCATCTCCAAGGCGAACAGGGTGCCAAGAGGATCTGTTCCACCGAAGAGAGTGATACCCTCGAGCTCAACCACAGGTTGGTCTCCGGTGAGCGAGGCTGAGAGCGAGAGGTCTGCTCCCGCGCGGGCAAAGGCGGCGGCGGCGGCAAAGGTCGTCTTGAATGCTTGAGTGGATGAAAAAGTCCTCTCAGATAATGTGGTCGAGCTCCCGTTTACATTTGCGTTGGCTCCACCGCTGCCTGAGTCTAGCGTTCCGCTACCTGGCAGGTTGAGATCCTGACTGAAACAATTTGCGCTACCTGCCTGCGGCACAAAGCAGGGAGGGAAGCTGGGGGTCCCGGTTCCGCTGACTGAACCCGCCAGTGCACTTGTTTGGGCGACAGCTGTTTGGTCGTCGTACGTCAGCTGCGTGCCGGAAATGCTGATGAAGACATCATCAGCCGGGGCAGGCTTCGCGAATGCCAGCCCGAGCAAGAGCACCAGGACGCTAATCAGAGTAGGCATGGCGTTCTCCCTTGATAAAGTGGCTCCTGACTCATAAAGAAGCGAAAGATTACAAACATTTGACTTGAACGACCGCAATTTGTATGCCTTGCCGAGGATAATTTCTATCCATTTGAAATATTGACAGAACTTCCTGTTATCAATCTTGAAATTGTCGCGACATGACAAGAAAGCCTTACAGTATTTCAAAATTGATAGACCTATTCAGACTTCCAGAAAGCGAAAGTAAACTATGGATATCAAAGTGTTACGCGCAGGATCGCAAATGAATGAAAGTGTTAAAAAATCTGACACGGGGAAAACCCTGTCAGGGAATACCTGACAAGTGATGCAGACTGTATTACGTCATATAGCCTAAGTAAATAATCTATCGCCGGAGTGATTTATTCCTAATAGCTGAGTACGTGTTATCAAATAGTGCATTTCATATATAAGTTTCTTAAGGGGTCTATTAATGCTGTTTTGAACTTTTTAGAAGCATTCTCCCATCAAGTTTTCCCTCCGCTCTTCCGATAAAAATATAGGTCCAATTGAAGATCCCAGGGCCGCAAAGGAGCCCATGATGCGTCTTATACTGGTTTCAGCAACGCTTTGCCTCTTCTTCCTGCCTGGATGCGCCGTAACTGGTGAATTGCGCCCGGATAGGCGGGAAGCTTTGGGCCTGTCGGCCAATGACCTGAGCCACGTCCCCTACTACCCTACAGCCTTCGCAAGTATCCCTGAACTTCCCGATAAAATTATGATGACCATCCAGCAAGAAGCCGGACAATTCCTTGCCCAGCCTCGACTGCTTCTCTTGCGCAGTCAGAATGGCGTGGTGCACATTCAGAACAGCGCCGTCCGGGTCGCTGATGACAATATTCCCATCCGCGCCCCACTACTCTCGCTGTTTTCCTGCCCGACCCCAGTTAGTTTCAGCTTCTCCGGGCTGTCTCAACCCTGAAGTTCTCTTAGATCTTTCTACCACGTGATCCTGTCAGGGATTCCCTGACAAGCCTCAGAATTTTGAGGGATTCCCCGATACCTTCTCCTGCCTGCTTAGCGACAATTCGAAGTGATGACAGTTATTGATTTAGATACACGAAATATCTATATTAATACGCTTATCCAGTGGATAGTCTCTTCAAAAGGTATTTAAAACGGTCATCTAACTGAATAAACACATCTTTGTTTCAGGAAGAGACTTGAGGCGGCGTGGCACCATGTTTGCTTGAAGAAATGACAGGCGCTGCATAATCAAGGAGGTGACCATGGGCTTGGGAAGAGTTTTGATCGTGGACGATGAAGAGAACATTAGAAAACTGGTGCGGATTACCTTGGCGAAGGCAGGCTACGACGTGATTGAAGCCGAAGACGGAGAAAAAGGGATCGCCGCAGTCCGCTCAGGCGACAACCCTCTCATGCTGGATGTCATCATATGCGATTTAAACATGCCCAAGATCAACGGCATGGAGGCCATTAAATTCTTTCGAAAGCAATTTCCATCCGTGCCGGTCGTGGTTTTGACGGGGCATCCGACGACTGAAGGAGCCAGCGACCTCTTCAAACAAGGCATCGTAGAGTATCTCGTCAAGCCAGTGGATCCTCAGAAGTTGATTGCCGCAGTCGGCAAGGCGGTCAGTGAACATGTGCTGTTCAAAGACCAATTCAGTTCATGACAACCGGACAGGCATCTTATGACAGCCCGAGACGTGGTGAGCGCTGAGAACGACCGGCCGGGGGACGTTTCCCGGGAGGACGCTGCCTTGAGCAAGGCGCAAGCCCGATTACTGTTTCAACGGGAACGAGCGTTGGAGGCGACGCGCCTGTTGAGCGAGGCCTTGTTCAAGCGCCTGACAGTGGATGACCTGATCCAGAAGGCACTCCATACAGCCTTAGATGTGGTCGGAGCAGAGGCTGGATCCGTGCTTCTCGCGGATCCGGAATCCAAACAGCTCGTGTTTCGCCACTCTGTAGGACAAAATCCAGTTCCGGCAGGCACCGCGATCGCCTGGGATCAAGGCATCGCAGGGTCGGTATTCACGACGGGCGAACCAGCGGTCATTTCTGACGTTCGACAGGATCCCCGCTATTTCGGCGGCATCGATAAGAGCACCGGTTATGAGACGCGTGACATCATTGTGCTGCCTCTCAAGCGCTGGGAGGGAGCGCCGATCGGCGTCTTGAACGTGCTGAACAAGCGCGGAAGCCCGCTCAACAAGGACGATCTTGGGATTCTGACGATCATTTCGTCCCTTACCGCCACAGCTATTGAGCAGGCGCGGTTGTTCGAAGAAGCAAAGCTGGCTGAAGTTGTCCATAGGATCGGGGATATTGGGCACGATGTGAAGAACATGCTGACGCCGGTCGTCCTGGGGTCCAAGATCTTGCAAGAGGAATTGGACGCGCTCTTCAAACATATGCCGAAGGCCGCGTTGCAGGAGACTGACGTCAGCCAAGAACGGTGCGACATGGTGATCGGCATGCTGAACAATTCCGCGCGGCGCATTCAGGACCGGGTGAAGGAAATCGCGGATTGCATGAAGAACCTGAGCTCCCCGCCGGTGTTCAGCTCGTGCCGCATAACCGCAGTCGTGCAAGCGGTCTTTAACGATCTGAGTTTTTTGGCGGAAGAGAAGTCCGTCTCACTGCGGGCGGAGGGCCTCGAGCCCCTGCCCAGTCTGCTGGCCGATGAGCGACGCCTTTATAATGCCTTTTATAATCTGGTGAACAACGCGATTCCCGAAGTGCCGATGGGCGGGAGCATCACCATATCGGGGCACCTGGAGGGCGACCACCTCCTCATTGCCGTCGCTGATACCGGCCGCGGCATGCTACCCCGCATTCGTGACAGCCTGTTCACGCCACACGCTATCAGTCCTAAACCCGGCGGAACGGGCCTCGGCACCAAGATTGTTAAAGATGTCGTGGACGCGCACGGCGGAGCAATAACCGTAGAAAGTCAGGAAAACGTCGGCACCACATTCCACATCCGGCTCCCACTTCATCCGCCCGGTTCCTCCGCCGACCGCCAAAAGACATAGATACCGATCCAGCCAAACTCTTTTCTCCTCCAGGCCCGGTGGTCAATACAGACTGTGTCCAGCCGTTAGGATCTGGTGGACCAGTGACAACGAGCAGTTTCTCATGTTAAAGGTCAGGAAAGCGCGGCACGGCATGCATCCCAAAGTGGTCTCTGAGAGGAAGCAAATGCACATCCGTCCCACTCGCGTCGTGATCCTCGGTGGCGGCTTTGCGGGAATCTCGACGGCCCTGCAATTGGGGCGCTGGACGAAACGAAAGGGCTCCATAGAAGTTCACCTGATCTGTAATGAGAATTACTTCGTGTTCCAGCCGCTTCTTCCCGAAGTGGTCTCCTGTAGCATCGAACCGGGCCACATCCTCAATCCCATCCGCCATCTCTGTCCCCTGGTTCATTTTCACTGGGGCACCGTCAAGGAAATGAACCTCTCCCGCCGCGAGGTGATCGTGATCGGACGAGATGAGCGCAAGGTCACAACCCTGGAATATGACCAGCTGGTCTTATGTTTAGGAAACTGCGTCGATTTGCATACGGTTCCTGGAATGGCCGAACACTCGCTGCCGATCAAGACGCTGGGTGACGCCTTTCATCTTCGAAATCACATCCTCAGCCGGCTTGAAGAGGCAGACATTGAGGCCGAGCTGCCGCTACAACAGAAGGCGTTGACGTTCGTGATAGTCGGCGGTGGATTCAGCGGGGTGGAAACGGCCGGGGCAATCAATGACATGGTCAAGAACGCCCTCAGATTTTATCCGCATGCTCGAGAACGTGGTGTGCGGGTGATCCTGGTTCATTCCGGCCAACGCATCCTCCATGAGTTGGGCGAGCCCCTGGCAGAATTTGCCGGAAAGAAAATCCAAGAGCGAGGCGTAGAGTTACTTCTTCGCAATCATGTGACCGAAGCCACCGCCGACGGTATCGTGTTGTCTGACGGCCATGCGATTTCCGCGGGGACGGTGGTCTGCACCGTCGGAAATGTGGGCCATTCGTTGGTGACGCGAAGCGATCTTCCGCAGAATCAGGGGCGCATCCTGGTCGATGTGTATCTCCGCGTCCAGGGGTTCGACACACTGTGGGGGATCGGTGACACCGCGCTGATTCCTGATGGGCGCGGCGGATTCTGTCCGCCAACGGCTCAATACGCCATGCGGGAAGGCAGGCTGTGCGCCAACAATATACTCGCCACTATCCATGGCCGGAGGCCAAGACCATTTACATACAGGGGGTTCGCCCAGTTGGCCGCCATTGGCCGGCATTGCGGCGTGGCACGCCTCTTCAAATGGAATACCTCTGGAATTCTGGCTTGGTATCTTTGGCGCTGTGTCTATCTGGCGAAAATTCCCGGACTTCGATGCAAACTGCGCGTGGGCATTGACTGGCTGTTGGAGGCACTGCTTCCTCCGGATATCACCATGATGGACGTGCAGCGAACAGGCCAACTCCGACGGGCACACTACCGTCCGGGCGATGTCATCATCAAACAGGGAGAGATCGCGCAGCATTTTTTCATCATTGAGTCCGGTGAGGTAGAGATTCTTCGCGAAGACCCCGGCCATGGAGAGACTCTCCTCGGAACCCGCTGTGCCGGTGCCTCGTTCGGCGAGATTGCGCTGCTGAAAAGCGTGCCGCGGACGGCCACGGTCAGATGCCTATCGCCCGTGGATGTCGTCATGTTCTCACGGCAGGACTTTCTCTCGTTAATGAACACCCACAAGCAGATACGGGCCGTGGTAGAAAAAGAGGTGAATGCGGTAATGGATCGCAAATTATCGTAGCTGTCAGAGCTCTGTAATCTGTATTGCCAAACCGTTAGTCAGAAAATCCTTCCCGAAACCTTGAATCCACTGTGCGCGCACCTTATACTGAGCAAGGGTGGAATGACTGTCTCCGCTGTTCAGGAACTCCACTAGCTCTCTTCCTTCGTTACGCTGATCCGTAATAATCACGATGGACAGAGAAATCCGACGAAAGGACCCTAAGAATGCGCCTCACCTTAATCCTGCTAATGTTCCTTCTTGTCGCCTGCGCAAGCGAAGATTTTTGGTACCAGAAAGGAAAGACGGAAGCGGACATGCAGATCGATCGATACGAATGTACCACCGAATTGCGAGACAAATACGGAATGTACGGTGCTGATAAAAACTCGCCTGCCTATGTCGCCGATCTCCGGCAATGCATGATCAAGAAAGGCTACACGCGCCTGGAGGAGACGAAGAAGTAATGCTTCAGTTGGAATCGGTCAGCAAGCAGTTCGCCACGAAGGTTCTCCTCAAAGAGGCCTCGGTACATTTGCGGCCCGGCACGCGGGTCGGCTTAGTTGGCCCCAATGGCGTCGGGAAGACAACCCTACTGCGTCTGGTGCTCGGCGAGCAAGACGTCGACGATGGGCGGATCCGGAAACGCCCGCGCCTGCGCATCGGCTATCTCCCGCAGGATCTGGAAACGATCCCCGGACACACCGCCCTGGACGCCACCCACCGTGGTAGCTATCCGGAGCATGATGCCAAACGGATTCTGTCCGGATTGGGGTTCACGGAAAGTGACTTCTCCCGGCCCCTCTCGGCGCTTTCTGGAGGGTTCCGGATGCGGGTCGCGCTGGCACACTTGCTGCTCTCGGCGCCCGATATTCTCCTGTTAGACGAGCCGACCAATCACCTGGACAAGGCCACGCAGCGGTGGTTTGAGGACTTTCTGCTGAAGTCCTCCTTCACGATGCTGGTGATCAGCCATGATACCGCCTTTCTTGACCGCATCGCGACGCATATCTGGGAGATCCGGCATCAGCGCATCATGGAAAGTGTCGGCAACTATACGAAATACGTCGCGTGGCGGGAAGCCTTTGAAGCCGCTCAAGCGGCTGCGGCGGACCGGCAGGACAAAGAGATCGGGCGGGTACAAAAGTTTGTGGACCGCTTCCGCTATCAGGCTACCAAGGCCAGCCAGGTGCAGTCGCGGCTAAAGCAGTTAGAAAAGGTCAAGCGCATCGAGCGGACGCGCGATCCCAAACGGGTGCGTTTTCGGTTTCCCATTCCCTCGCCATCGGGCCGTCACGCGCTCGACCTAAAAAGCGTCGCGAAAGCTTACGGCGAGATCGTGGTGTACCGCTCCCTGGATTTTTTTGTGGAGCGAGGCCAGCGGGTAGCGCTAGTCGGCGAGAACGGAGCCGGTAAGAGCACCCTGCTCAAGATGCTCGCCGGGGTCCTTCCGCCGGATACCGGTAGCCGAGTGGTCGGCCACGGTGTCACGCTCCATTATTTCGCGCAGCATCAGGCCGATATTCTGAATCCGGAGCATACGGTCCTTGAAGCCATCGCAGAAGGGGCCCCGCGCGCGGAGATGAATTTCATCCGCGGATTGGCCGGAGCGTTTCTCTTTGAAGGCGCGAATCAGAAAAAACTCATCAAAGTGCTAAGCGGGGGTGAGCGGAATCGCGTCGCACTGGCACGCATGCTTGGGGAACCGGCCAACACTCTCCTGTTGGATGAACCGACCAATCATCTCGATCCCCCCTCCGTGGACGTTCTTACCGATGCGCTGGTGGATTTCCCAGGCACGCTCGTCTTCATCTCCCATGACCCGGTATTTCTCACACGGGTGGCGACCCGGATCGTTGAAATCGATAACGGTGAGGCGCGCGATTATCATGGCGACTATGAGTACTACCTGTGGAAGAAGGCTCAGGAAATCGATTCGATCAAGGGCGCCCCAGAGCATGTCCAGAAACCCACGGGTCAGCCCCGATCCCCTACGCCAACGCCACGCGATAAAAGCGGCAAAGGCCGTGGCGGCCAGCGTCGTGATCTGAGCAAGGCGCTGGCGCGAGCAGATCGGCAGGTGGCGCGATTGGAAGGAGAGATTGCCGGGGCGGACGACCGGATTCGCGCACGCGATACGGAATTGGCCGACCATGCGCTATACCAGGATCCTCACCGCTGGGAGAAGCTCAGCCGGGAACGCGAGCAGTGGATCAAGGAGCAGGCGGCTCGAACCTCACAATGGGCGGTGCTCTGCGAGGAAGCGGAAGGGCTGAGAGCGCAGGTCAAAGAATTGGACAGCCAGATCGCAGAAGACTAACCCTCAGGCTTTCTTTTCGGCCGATAATATTTCTTCTTTCCCAGTTTCTCAGGGAGATGTCCCTGTTCGGTCCGCGCTTGTGGATCCTCATGCACGTACCGATAGCCTTTTCCGTATCCGAGATCGCGCATCAGAGATGTGGGCGCGTTGCGCAGGTGCAAGGGAACCGGCAGGTTGCCATGGTCCTCAGCATCTTTCGTCGCTTCAATAAGGCCTTGATATGCGGCGTTGTCCTTCGGACAGGTCGCCAGGTACGTGACCCCCTGAGCTAAATTCAAACGGGATTCCGGCAGCCCCACAAACTCGACCGCCTGCGCCACCGCGTTGGCGACGACGAGCGCCAGCGGCTGCGCATTGCCGATATCTTCGGACGCGAAGATCACCATGCGCCGCGCGATGAATCGCGGCGACTCTCCCCCTTCCAGCATGCGGGCAAGCCAATATAAGGCGCCGTCAGCATCCGAGTCTCGAAGGCTCTTGATGAACGCTGAGATCAGGTTGTAATGCTCTTCTCCGCCCTTGTCGTAACGCAGACTCTTCTTTTGAAGCGCGGTAGCGAGCGCCGCGCCATCTAATCGAATCCGGCCGTCCTTTCCGGGCGGCGTATGGAGCACGGCGAACTCCAAGGCATTGAGAGCCACTCGCGCATCTCCATTTGCAAATACGGCCAGCTGCCGGAGGGTGTCTTCATTCATGTCGACCGGGTAGCGGCCGAGGCCACGCTCGGAATCCGCCAGCGCTCGCTCGAGAATCTTCATCAGAGCGGCCTCCGAAAGGGATTGCAGCACGACCACCAGCGACCGGGATAAGAGTGGCGAGACCACTTCGAAGGAAGGATTCTCGGTGGTCGCGCCGATGAGCGTTATCGCCCCGGACTCCACGTGCGGGAGAAAGGCATCCTGCTGGGCTTTATTGAAGCGATGAATTTCATCGACGAACAGGATCGTCCGCCGCCCGCTGCCCCGGCGTCGCTGCTCGGCGGCCTGAATCACCTTGCGCAGCTCTGGCAGCCCGCTGGTAACGGCAGAAAACGGTTCAAAGTGGGCCTTCGTATGCAAGGCGATCAGATGCCCCAGGGAGGTCTTGCCGCTCCCGGGTGGTCCCCATAGGATCACCGAAGTCACGGTATCCTGCTCGATGGCGAGACGAAGCGGTTGTCCTGAACCCACGACCTCGGCTTGTCCCAGCAACTCGTCCAGCGAGCGCGGGCGCATGCGATCGGCTAAGGGTCCAGGGATCTCTGCCCGCTCGGGCTCGGTGGCTGAAAAGAGGTCCATGAGGTCAAGATATCAGACCTACCGGATGGTTGACAAACTCGCCGAGGGTCAGTGTACAATCACCTCTGTTTTGTCAACATTCACTATTCACACTAAGAGTTCATTCAAAGGGAGGGCACCGTGGCTGTAGCACAAGAAGCAGCAAATGAAATTAAGGTGGGCGACACCGCCCCTGATTTTACCCTGAAGGACCAGGATCAGAAGGACTGGACACTCAATAGCTTCCGCGGGAAGAAAAACGTCGTCCTGATCTTCTATCCCTTGGACTGGAGCCCGGTCTGCACCGGCGAAAACAAATGCATCAGCGACGACTTTCCGAAGTTCGAGCAGGCGAACGCGGAAGTGGCCGGCATCAGCACTGACAGCTTTTTTTCGCACAAGGCCTGGGCCGATGCGCTCGGCCTGAAACAGCGGTTGCTGGCCGACTTCAATCGGGACGTGGTCAAGAAGTACGGCCTGTACTTTGAGCCGCTCAATTGCGGCAAACGGGCCACGGTCATCGTCGATAAGAACGGCAAGGTCGCGTATGCGAAAGTACAGGAGATCAAGACGGCGCGAGACGACAAGGAGATTCTGGAGGCGCTCAAGAAACTCAGCTAGTTTCCCTCACCATTCTCTGCGGGGCCTGTCGCCGAGCCACCCTGACGTGCTCGCTCCCGCGACCCAAGTCGCTGCGCTCCGCCAGGGTCCCGCTCGGCGCCACCCGCAGAGAGAGATGAACGGAGCCTCCAAAATTTCACCTCGCCTCATTCAGATGGGGAGAGGGCAGGGTGAGGGGAAATTCTCTCAAATGGAAGATCTAATCGGCAATGTGGCCGATGCCACGTTTGATCAGTATTTCAATGCCCCCGCATCGGTGGTCGTCTACGGCATTGCGAACTGCGAAGGTTGCGCGTACATGGACGGGGTGCTCGCCGAAGTCGCCCCGGAATTTCAGAACAAGGTGAGATTCGGCAAAGGCAAGATGCACGTCCCGGGGGCCGCGCGGGAGATCAAAAAGCGGTTCTCGTTTGAGACCTATCCCACGATTCACTTCTACTCGAACGGGCAGCTCGTGGAGAGCCGGGAAGGAAAGATTGATCCGGCGAGCTTTCGCGCGGCTATTCAGAGCATCCTGCTAAAGCATTAGCGGATTAGAGATCGCCTCGGGAGCCCCGCCGAATCAAGGTAAGAAATTCCTCCCGGGTCTGCTGCTGACTTAAGAACACGCCGTGCATGGAACTCGTGACAGCCACCGCATTCGGTGTCTCCACGCCCCGCATCATCATGCACAGATGCCGCGCTTCCACGACGATGGCTACACCTTGCGGGTTGAGTTTGTCCATGAGAGTTTCCGCGATCTGCACCGTCAGGCGTTCCTGGACCTGCAACCGCCGACTGAAGACTTCCACCAGCCGCGGGATCTTACTGAGTCCGACAACGCGTTCGTTGGGAATATAGGCGACGTGGCATTTGCCGTAGAAGGGCAATAGATGGTGTTCGCACAGGCTGAAGAAGTCGATGTCCCGGACCACGACCATCTCGTCATATTTGACCGAGAACAGAGCGCCGTTCAGGACCTCGTCCACATTTTCGAGATACCCTTTGGTCAGAAAGCGAAGGGACTGATCAACGCGCTCAGGGGTTCTCAGCAATCCCTCGCGGGACGGATCTTCTCCAAGGGAAAGCAAGATCTGCTCCACAAGACTACGCAGTTCGACCGGGGCAGTCCCGGTCAGCGCTTTTTCTTCGTTCATCGGCGGCTGCCGGCTTTTTCCCCGCGATACTCGAAATAGTTATCGCGGGTCTCGACCAAACCGATTCGATCCAGTGTTCCCTCTGGAACAGCCTTTTCGAGCAACTCCCAGAGCAGAAGCACGAGATTCTCCCCGGTCGTGACGGTCTCAGCAAAGGCCTTATCATAGTTCAGATGCTGGTAGTCGAACCGCTGAATAACCCGCTCGTTGACGACGCGGTCCAGATGATCCAACCCTGTGACCATTCCCGTCTCTGGGTTCACAAGTCCACGGATGGTCACTTCGACGGTGTAATTATGGCCATGACCGTTCGGATTGTTGCACTTCCCGAAGACGTTGCGGTTCTCCTCTTCGGACAGCACAGGGGAGTGAAGCCGATGGGCGGCCGAAAACTGGTAGCGACGGGTGAGTGTGACTTCTGGAGCATCCCCGCGGTGTCGTCCTTCGTAGTCCACGTACAGATCCTCCTCCTCAAAAAGCCTGATCCTGGAAAGCTGGAACCCATCCGCTTTCCCAGCGATCCTGTCCCAAAGCACAACGGAAAGATTTTCAGTAGTCGGGATGCGACTGCGAAAGACGGGCGTATCAAGGTGCAAATCCTTATGGTCGAACTCTTCGATGACAGGCTGCAAAACCTGCTTCACATCGTAGAGGTTGACGACCATCCCCGTGTCATCATCCACGGCCCCTTCGATCGTGACTTCCAGGAGATAGTTATGTCCGTGACCATGGAGATTATTGCAGCGCCCGAAGACCGTCCGGTTGCGTTCGTCCGACCAGGCCGGGTTGTGGTAGCGATGCGACGCGCTGAATTCCAGTCGTTTGGTGAGGCGGACGGGACCCATATCACTCCGTCTGAGAGTCAAGCCGCGGGCGAGTGACAGGCCCTTTGTTATTGCACCCGCCATTTCACCCGCCCACCCCGGGTCGGCCAAGACCGACCCTTTTCCCGTCGGCCTCGCCGAGACGGCGGCTTTTCCCTTTTCACCCGCCCGCCAGGGCCGCGAGACGCGGCCTTTTCCCGTGGGGACTAGGCGCTAAAGGAGCTGCCGCAGCCGCAGGTGGTTTTGGCCTGAGGATTCTTAATGGCAAATCCGGAACCCTGCACGCTGTCAACATAATCCACCTCGGCGCCGGACAAGAGCGGAGCGCTCTGTGAATCCAGGATGACCTTGACGCCGCCCTCTTCAATGATCGTGTCCTCATCGCCCGTCTTCGTCTCAAACGACATGCCGTACTGGTACCCATGGCACCCGCCGCCCTTCACGTAGACGCGTAGCCCAATCGCGTCCTTCTCCTCTTCCAACAACTCCCCGATTTTCTGCTGGGCTTTCTCGCTGATCGTCACCATTTGTTTGCTCCTCCCTTTTCTTCTTATCTTAGCTTATCTGAACTCGTGATTGTACCACTTGTCGTCTCACCCCATTTTTGCAACGGAACTCGCACTACAATATCGCCGTTCACCCGAGCCTGGCAGCCCAGGCGATGAAAGGCCTCAATCAGATTCTCCCGATCCAGTAGATCCTGCTCGTCGAAATCAATCTCCGACAGATGCTCACCGCCGCATTCCACTTCTACCCGGCAGGTGGTGCAGGAAGCATTGCCGCCGCAGTCGTGAGTCAGCGGGAATCCCAGGACCTCTGCCGCTTCGAGCAATGAGGCGTTTCGGGGTACGTCCCCGCTTCGCCCCTCCGGATGAAGAAACGTCACCCGTGGCATCACGCGACCCCAACCGCCAAAGGCTGGTAGGGACAGCGGTGCTGCGCGATATGCTCTTCGAACTCATGCCTGAAATGCCGCAGGCTGCTCTCGACCAGGACCGAGGCTCCTGTCACGACGGTGCAATACCCCCGTCCTTTCACAAAGCCGGCCACTTGCAGCAATGTTGCCAGATCCTTCTCTGTGCCCTCACCGTCTTCGATTTTACGAAGCAAGTCCGCCAGGTTAATTGTGCCCATGCGGCACGGCGGGCACTGCCCGCAACTCTCGACCTTAAAGAAGTTGCCGTACTTGAGGGCAATCGAGACCATGCAGGTCTGATCGTCCACCACGATCACCCCAGCAGATCCCAGACCACTGCCCGCCTTTTTCAAGGTTTCGAAGTCCATCGGCGTATCGAGTTGATCCGCGGTCAGCATTGAGAAGGACGGACCCCCGGGAAAGACCGCTTTGATAGCGCGGCCGTTCGGGACTCCGCCGCCGCACTCAAAAATAAGCGTTCGGATCGGCGTGCCCATCGGGAGCTCATAGACCCCAGGCCTGTTCACCGCCCCGCTGACAGAGAAAAGCATTGTACCAGGGCTCTTCTCTGTGCCGACCTCTCCGAACCATGCAGCGCCATTGCGCAGCAGCGGCGGGACATTACAGAGGGTCTCCACGTTGTTGACCAGGGTCGGCTTGCCATAGAGGCCGAAGTCCGTCGGATAGAAAGGGGGCTTCTGCCGTGGCATGGCCGGCCGGCCCTGCATGGATTCCAACATCGCGGTTTCTTCCCCCGCCACGTAACTGCCCTGCCCCTCTACAAATTCGATGTCAATGTCCACACCGCTGCCAAGTACATCCTTGCCCATGAGGCCCGCCGCCCGAGCCTGCTCGGCAGCCTTTCGCAGATTAGCCAGTTCCTCGACATACTCATGATTGATGTAGATATAGGCCGCCTTCGCCTTCACGGTATTCGCCGCAATCAGGACCCCTTCCAGAATTTGGTGGGGATTGGTCTTGAGAAGGTAACGGTCCTTGAACGTACCTGGCTCGTGCTCTCCGGCATTGCATACGAAATAACGCTCAGCAATCCGATGATTCAGCACCTTCTCCCATTTCACGCCGGTGGGAAAGCCAGCGCCTCCCCGGCCCCGTAGCCCGGCTTGTTTGATCTTGCCGATCACCTCTTCCCTGGTCCATTCTGTGAGACAACTCTTCCACGCCACATATCCGCCCTGCTGCGTGTAGGGGCCGATCTCCCACGGGCGTTTGCCGAAGTCCTTGACAATACGAGGCGGTGCAATCAAAGCGCACTCCTTAACGTGCGTGCGAACAGGCCTGTCCGCTGAAGACGACCAGGAGATGTCCGACCAAAATGGTCAGACTACTATAGAGCAATGTTTTCAAGTAAATCAAGGGCGCTTGAGGCACTAGGCCTCAATCCTTTGAGAGCCTAGGGCCTTCGGCTTAGGCCAAGGGGCCAGCAGGAGCCTAAAAACAGCCTGGTCTGGCTATTTTGGGGCAGTTTCCCCTAATGTTTCCAACAGAGTGACCAGATCGTCGGCGTGTTCCTCTTCCTTTGCCAGAATCTCCTCAAGCATCCGGCGGGTCGTGGGATCTTTATCACCAAAATACCTGATCATCTCCGAGTATGATTCGATGGCCACCCGCTCGGCCACGAGATCTTCCTTGATCATATCAGTGATGGATACCCCTTCCTTATATTCAGAATGGCTTCGTGATGCTAACCCCTGGGGAGAAAAATCCGGCTCCCCCCGTAATTGCGTAATGCGTTCGGCGATCTGATCCGCGTGAGCCTGCTCTTCGGTCGCATGCTGCATAAACTCCTGACGCACGGACTGGGCATGAATCCCGCTGGCCATGAAATAGTGACGTCTATAGCGAAGGACACAGATGATCTCTGTCGCCAATGCTTCGTTCAGAATTCGCACCGCGGTCTTGATATCCGGCTGATAACCCTCCGTCACGGCGCCCCGCTCGATGTGTTGACGGGCCCGCTGCCTGAGCGTCTGAATGTCGGTGAGAAACTCGTTCTTCATCCGCTTCTCCTCTTCTCCTAATTGTGATGCTAGTCAAGATCCTGTAAGAGTGCCATGCGCATCTTATCAGGGACCGCGGTATGTGCCTCATAACCCGAATGGTGGATAGCAATTTCCATAGGCACGTCCAACTTTCCGAGTTGCCTCTGCGCGCTCCCAGGAAGGCAAAAGCTTACATAGTGAACCGCGCTGATCTTGTCTTCCTTGGCGCGGCCTTGCTCAAAGGCGCCGTAGACCTTCTCATTTCCTACCTGCAGCGCGACGGTATGTCCCTGGTCTATGCCCTGAAACCGATCGAGGATCTGTTTCACATTCGTGGATTCCGTAATCTCGATGAATAGCGTGGCACTCAGTTCTCCCGGCCCTGGAATCTGCTCGTTATAGGTTTCAACTTCTTCGCGGATGCGCTCGGCCGCAACGATGTGCTCGGCACGGATCATCTCCTGAACTTGAAACAGGATCGTGTCCCGGTTCTCAAAGACCAGCGTCACGAGATCGCCCACCGCGATCCGGCGATTCTCTTTTAATTCGATGACGCGCCTCCTGAAATCGTTGCGTCCGCGTTCGTACTCGTCGCGGGAAAGCAGATCGTGAACCGTCAGGGGTTTCATAGGCCGTACGCCTGCCGGATGACCTGGATGGGGTGGGTCACGGACCGTCCTCCGGCCTGGGTCAGTTGCAGCGCAGCCAGCGGACAGTCGGAGACGACAACATCGGGATCAGCCGCTTCCAGCTCGCGCACGGCCTTGTCCGCGATCGTCATCGACATGTCAAAAAATTCGGTCTTCACGCTCCAAATGCCGTCGTGCCCGGAGCAACGTTCCACCATGTCCACCTTGGCGCCTGTCAGTTCCATCAGTTCCTTCGATTTGAACCCTATGTTCTGATCTCGAAGGTGGCAAGGGATATGGTAAGCAATTTTACCCGGCCTGTAGGAGAAATCCGTCTTGAGTTTCCCTTCCTTTTTCAGTTTCATGAGATATTCGCAGACATCAAAGGTTCGCGCGGCCACAAACCTGCAGTCTTCGGTGGGCAGGAGGTGCGGGTACTCGCGCTTCAGCATCAGACTGCAGCTTGGGGAAGGAACGACGACATCATAGCCCTTTTCAACCCATGGCTTGAGGGCATTCAGATTGAATTCGGCCTTCTTCAGGATGGCTGCAATGTCGCCCATCTCGAAAAACGGCATTCCGCAGCATTGCTGCTCGGGCCTCACGACTTCCACCTGGTTTTTTTCAAGCACCGCCAGCACGGCCTTACCGATCTCCCCTTCGTGGTAATCAACGAGGCAGGTCGAAAATAGCGCGGCATGGGCGGACGGCGAAGGCGGCACCCGTCGGTCTAGTCGGGTGCGCTTCATCCAGCCCGAAAACGTTTCCCGTTGAAATGTGACGATCCGGCGATCACGGTGGATTCCCCAAAGGCGGTGCAGCAGGTCACGCACCCACCGCGTGCTCATCATCCGGTTCATAATCGGCGCGAACGTGGTGCCGACCTTGCCCAGCCAGTCTGTGCGAACCAACAGCCAGTCGCGCCATCTCACCCCCCGCTCTTGCGCCAGCAGCTTTTTCCAGGCGATCATCAACCGCGGGAAATCGATTTCGTACCTATGCGGCGGGGTGTAAGGACAATGGTTGTAGCAGAGCTTGCAGTAATAGCATTCGTCCGCGACCTGTTCGTAATCCGCAGGCCTCAACTTGCTGAGGTCGCTCTCGCCGGCGTCAATACGGTCGAAGAGGGTCTCAAAGGATGGGCACAGGTTGAAGCACCGGCGGCAGCCATCACAGACGTCGAACACCCGCAACGTCTCCTGCAAAACAGCCGGCCGGTCCAGGTTGGCCGCCGTCAGATTGATGCCCTTCATCTGCCTTTCCCTTCATGGAGGATGCAGGAAGTCGCCCGAAGGCAGGGGTCCCCTGGTTGACACGCACCGAATCCTCAGACGGGCTTGAGCCCTTCGAGTCCCTTTGTAAACCGGTTGGCGTGGGATCGTTCCGCTTTGGCAAGGGTCTCAAACCACTCCGCTAATTCTGCCAACCCTTCCTCGCGGGCGGTCTTGGCGAACCCAGGATACATTTGGGTGTACTCGTAGGTCTCCCCTTCAACCGCCGACTTCAGATTGGCTTCGGTATTGCCGATCGGCACGCCAGTCACCGGGTCCCCCACCTCCTTCAGAAAGTCCAGATGCCCGAAGGCATGTCCTGTCTCAGCTTCCGATGTGTCACGGAAGAGTCCGCCGACATCCGGATAGCCTTCGATGTCCGCCCGCCGCGCAAAATAGAGATATCTTCGATTCGCCTGTGATTCACCCGCAAACGCCTCCTTCAGATTTTCGAAGCTCTTGGATCCCTTTAAACTCCGCCCCATGCCCGCACCTCCTTGTGGATGTCTGTTGAGAACTGTTTCTACTCGACCTTCTGCTTTGCCCGACTCTGGCGCTTTCGGCACTTACTGCAGTAGCCTCGAAATTCGACTCTGTGCGACTCAAGGAGATACCCATTAGTTTTCCGCGCCGAGATCTTCAATTGATCCAATGCGTGATCGTAGAGATCCTCGATTTTATGGCAGCCCAGGCACACCAAGTGGTGATGCCGGTCCATATTGGCATCAAACCGCGCCGCGCTGTCTTGAACCGGCACATCAGCAATCAGGCCGGCCTCCCTCAAGGAGGCGACGGTATAGTAGACGGTGTTGAGCGACAGCATCGGGAACCTCGGCTGCACGGCTTGATAAATCTCCTCCACGGTCGGATGCGAATCGGTGTGGATCATCATTTCATAAATAGCATACCGCTGCGGGGTCACCTTGAGTCCCTTTTCCCGGAATCGCCGCCGGACGGCCTCCGGTGTACTTTTGGTGCTCTTCATGGACCCCTCCGAAAATCTACCAATCCAATCGTGTACTATTGCGTACTATTTAGTTTTAGTTACTATCTAGTAACATGATTCAAAACGCATGTCAAGATGGGCTAGCGCTATTTAGCAGACTCCTGAAAAGCAGAATCGTGGCGTTCGATAAGGGATAGTGTTGGAAGCTTTTCCGCGGCCATCGAACGAGCGAGCTAGGAGATACCTTGCCGAGACGCTGCTAATGAGTGAAATGACTGCCCGCTGCCATGAAGAATAACATCGGGATCGACAGCATGAAATTGATACGCGAAGCCATCAAGGCGGTGCGCCCCCAACCCGCCATCTCCGGCGGCGCCGGCGCGGCATTCTGGGCGGTCCTCGAAACCGCGGCGATGATTTTCTTCTGATTCGGCCAAATCACAAACCAGACATTCGCCCACATGATAATGCCAAGAAGACCGCCGATGCCGACTGCAATGGCTCCAGAGCTCGTCATGTTTTGCCCGTAATGATACACATACAACAGCAACCCCACGATCACCGTGACCGTCGCGCCGTGACGGAACCAGGCTAAAGCCGATGGCATGAGCTTTGGAATAACGATGTTCTTTGTCGGACCGTCCAAACTTTTCATGAACCCTGCGTTGACGACGTTGAAGAAATACAAGAGCCCGATCCAGGTGATCCCCGCCAGGAAATGCAGCCAGCGAATGACAACGCCGTACCAATCGGCATTGGCCGAGAGCCCGGTCCCGGCGAGATAGAGACCCGCCAGGACGACCGTCAGCGCAACACCCAGGCCGATTGTCTGATTGGCATTATCCAGAGGGTTCATAGGACTGTCACCGCCTTTCCAAGCTTATGCGTTCAGTGCGTGAGGCATTATCGAGAGCCTGTATTTCCTTGTCAAGGGTTTCCCCGCAGCCGCCGGAGAATTCATAGCCTCAGATCATCGCGTCGACGGCGCTGCACAATTCCGTCACGACCGCCGCTGATTTGGCGAGCGCGGCTTGCTCCTTTTCATTGAGCGAGAGCCGCACGATCTCCTCAACCCCCTCCCGGCCGAGCTTCACCGGCACGCCGACAACCACCCCGTTCAGCCCATACTCTCCCTGACACAGCGCGGCGCACGGGACAATCTTTTTGCTGTCCTGAAGCATCGCGTCGACCATACTTACGATCGACGCGGAGGGTGCATAGTACGCGCTGCCAGTCTTGAGGAGGTCGACGATCTCGGCGCCTCCGTCCCGGGTGCGCCTGACCAGCGCCTCAATGCGATCTGGAGGCAGCCACTCACTCAGCGGCACTCCGGCAATAGTCGTGTAGCGAATCAAGGGAACCATCGAATCGCCGTGGCCTCCCAGCACCATAGCGTGCACATTCTCGGAGGAGACTCGCAGCTCAGCGGCGATGAATGCACGGAAGCGGGCGGCATCCAACGCGCCCGCCATCCCCAGAACCCGTTGACGCGGAAACTTGCTGACCTTGTATGCAACGTAGGTCATGACGTCGAGCGGATTCGTGACGACTAGCAGAATCGCATCCGGAGAGACGGCGACCGCCTGCTGCACAACGGATTTTACGATTTTCGTATTCGTTTCCAGCAACTGCTCGCGGCTCATGCCGGGCCTTCGAGGCACCCCTGAGGTAATAATGACCACCGCAGAGCCGGCCGTCGTCTTATAGTCTCCGGTTCCCTCAATCTTCGCGTCGGAGCCAACCAGTGGACACGCCTGCGAGAGATCCAGTCCCTTACCCTGGGGAACACCGTCCACGACATCGAGCAATACGACATCGTAGCAGCCGGCCTCCACGAGCCGCTGCGCGGTGGTCCCGCCGACGTTCCCGGCTCCCACAACCGTGATTTTTTCCCGTCCCACTGTAGTCTCCCTTGGTTCCCCTCCTTTGTAAGGAGGGGGAGGGGAGGTAGAATTCTTGGCCGCGCTATGAGACATCGGTGCGTCGTGTCTCACTCTAGCGACAGCCTCTACCCCACCTTCCTCCCCTTACAAAGGGGAGGGAAGTTCTAATGGTCGTCCTCGTGCGAGGTCCACCCTGCAACTTTAAAATTAATGGTACACACGAAATTTTCGCCCAAATAAAAATTCAGCTTAATCTTTTTCTTCCCGTAGGTTTTTGCCAAGAACTCCTCCGGGCCATCGACCAACTCTTGAAATGTCCCGGCCTCGTAGCGGCCTAACTCGATAAAGCTCACGATCATCCCGGTCTTGATCTCCTGAAGCACCTTCAGCCAACACTGCGGATAGATTTCCCAAAATTTCAGCTTGATGTCTTCCGGTGTCGGCTCACGCTTGAACCCGAATTTCGCCTGACGGCGAACATACGGATAGGCATGGCCGGTAAAGAGCTTGTACACCCATTTCGGGATCTCCCGTTCGCCGGCCCCGCGCTCGGACGATTCTATCATGTGGTCAGCATCCTGTAGATTCGTGGCAGCCGTTCCGGGAGGCTCTCTATACGATCGATGATCACATAGCTCACATCCCCGTACATGCGTGCCAGATACCCGGACGCTTCGTGGTCCACGGTGATACAGAAGACATGCACACCCCCGGCTTTTGCCTCGCGCAAGGCCGCCTTTGTGTCCTCAAGCGCGTATTCATCGGCGTAGAGATCGTCCAGGGGACGGCCATCGCTCAACAGGACCAAGAGCTTCACACGCGCCGCTCTGGCCGAAAGCCGATGCACGGCATGCCGGATCGCAGCCCCGTCACGGTTTTGCACCAGCGGCCGGAGACCATCGATGCGACGCCAGATCGCCGGTCCATAGCGTTCCTCGAAGTCCTTTAGTATCAGAAACTGAACTTCGCGACGCGACTTCCCCGAATAGCCGTAGAGCGCGTACTGGTCACCGACCGCTTCCAGGGCTTCGGCCAGCAGGACAAGACCTTCCTTTTCCACATCAATGATGCGTTTACCCTCCAGCCCAAGGTGACGCCCGGTCGATCCGCTCAGGTCCACCAAAAACGCGACGGCGACGTCGCGGCGCCGCCGATCCCGCCGGATGTAGACATCTTCGGTGGGAGCGGTCTGTGCCTGGCGTTCCACGAGACTCTCGATCGCCGCCTCGATATCCACCTCTTCTCCATCGCTCTGCCGGCGCACCCGCCGTAACGCCACCGGCCGAATTCCCTCGAAATAGCGCCGTAACATTCCGATCATCCCGGCATAGGCACTTCGTGTCTGCTCCACAAAGCTCTCTGACCCCTCCGGTCCCGTGCGCTCAACCACCCGGCACCATTGATTACGATAGTCCTGAATGAAACCGTCCCATTCATCATAGAGAAAGACACGAGGATCCTTCAGAGGAAGAAGCGCTTCTCCAGAAGAGGAAGGCGGACCGTCTTGGCGGGACGCGGGCTGGGCGGGTGAAATAATAGGCGGGCCGTCCTTTGGAAAAAAAGCCTCGCGTGGCAGACTCAGGGCGGGCGGTCGTGACGGTGCTGCGGGCTGACGGGGTGAAAGAACGGACCGGCTTGATTGCTGGGTCTTCTCCGTTTCCAGGATGGAATGTGGATCGGATTCTCTTTCTTGCAGTGATGGTTCCTCGAAGCTCTGAGCCTTTTCGGCCGGCGATCCGCTAACACGTTCGGCCTCGATGGAACCGCGATAGGCAAAGTTCGCCAAGGGCCGATAGGCCCCTCCTTGTGCCTCGCCCCCGCGTGGGGCGTCTGGTGAGTCTGACTTCTGCCCAGCCTCGTCCGATGAGAGAGTCTGGCTGGCGGCAGTCAGCTCTTCGATAAGGACATACGCCCGATGCACCGCACGGACCACGGCTTCTGCCGAGACACCAGGATCGACAGCGGCACGTAGCAAGGCCCAGGCGCGACTGACGACCTCCTCCAACGCGAAGGGTACCCGTACGGCTTCAGAAGGCTGGACGGAAAGTTGCAAGAGCAGATCGACGATCATCTCCTTGACGGACATGCCGTACGTTAGCGAACGCCTGGACAGTTCCTCCCGCAGCAGGTCATCCATATCCCGCCGAAGGCCAGGGTACTCAGCCTTCAGGCACGCCTCAATACGAGCATCTTCGGCTAGTGTCCAGAGATCTCGGATGAGAGAGGGTTGCGGATAGCATTGGAAGAGATCATCGAGGGAATGCAGCTGCGCCCGCGCCTGCCGCCCGTAGCGCAGACAGGCTTGAGCGGAAAGATCCTCTATCCGGCCAAGGTCCAAGTCGTACGTGCCGTATTCAAAATGCCCCGCCTCATGCGCCGTCATGAGTTTATACAGACGCAGGTTGTCTTCTCGCGTCGCATACTGGCGCACCCGAGCGGGCAACACGATCACGCCTTCTGAGGCGCTTTGGGACGACGACGCTTCGCTTTCTTCCTGCCCTTGAGAACGGATGGTGAGGGTCTTGCCGCTCAACCCCTCTGCAAAGAGCTTTAGCACACGGGATACGTCCCGCAACGCCACCCCGCTAGCCGCCTGCTCGACAGCTTCCAACGCTTTGCGGGTCTCAGACGCAAAGTAGGCGCGTGCCGCCTCAGGACTGTAGTCCAATACCTCCATGCCACCCTTGAACCATACTTCAAATCGCTCGGATGCCGAGGAAGGAAGGGCACCATCACCCTCGATGAGATGGATCACTTCGGGCGCCCGGCGCACATAGGCCAGCGTAGCGTCGGGATCCTTGTCTGCCACCAGCATCCCGTATTGGAGCACCCGCTCCTGCCATTCGGGGTTGGAGATCCGATATAACAGCCCCGGAGCCTCTCCCAGCAGCTCAATGGCAAGCCCCGGAGCGCGATCCGCCAAGCTATTGGCCAGAGCCACCAGTCGCCGTCGCATCGCACGCGTCGGGAGTTCTGCGAGCAACAAGGCACTCGTCCGCATGTAGGTGAGCGCCCCGACATAATCCGGTTTGCCGAGAGTGTTCGTGGTGACGAGCTTCAGACTGACGGAGGCCCAGGCCTTGAGATCATCCAAGGACACGACGGCAAGCGCTTCCGCGCTCCGGCGAAAATACTCCACGCCGATGACATAGTCGCATCGCGCCAAGTCTGAGCCGATCTGCGCCCAGATCGAAAGCGCGTCAATCCCTATCGTCGCGCTCACGCCGCCTGCTTGCCGAAGGCCCTCCAGCGCCAGAGGGCCGTCCTGATCGGCCAGTTCCAAAGCCGTCCTGAGGACCGCAGCACGGTCAACCGACGGGAGGACCCTGAGGATCGCCTCGCTCTCCCGGCAATATTTCATCGCGATCGCTCCCGAGCGTTCGGCAAGCGAAATGGCAAGATCGATCCAGAGAACAAGCTCCTCTTCGTCCAACACGTCCACAAGCGCTGGAAACATCTCGATTGCGAGCGCTGCAACTTTGCGGGACCGGTCACGCAATTCCGACAGGAGCGCGAGCAAGGCGGTGGCGTTCAGAGTCGTCGCGAGGCGGCTCGCCCGCGCACGGGCCTCGTCCGGATTCATAAACTCCGCGAAGAAAGCCGCGAATTGTGCCGACAGATCGGCTGGCATAGCCGGCGATTATAGCACACAGGTCTCGGTCAATCAGCGCAGCGGTCTCTCTCGCGTTGACACCTGGAGAACGCCCGCCTAGAATGCGCGATCTGAGGGGAGGCCTCATGGAAAAGCCGAGCGAAAAGAGCCTCGAGAAAATCCGGAAATTCGTGGCCGGCTGCGCGACGAAGGGCGGCACCAGCATGCACCCGAATCCGGCGGTCACTGAAGCCGTCATCCAGGGCTTGGCGGCCCATGTGGATGCATTCGGCAAACCGCTTTGCCCCTGTAACTTCTATACGGACAAAAACGCTGAAGTGAAATTACGAAGATGGATCTGTGCCTGCGACGAGATGCAGATCTACAAGTACTGTCACTGCCTGCTGTTCGTGCGCGACGATGGCCTACCCATCACTGAATACTTGCCGGAGGACCATGAGGGCAAAAAGACTTACGGGACGGTCACCGATCCAACCCCCGAGAGGGGCCGGCCGCTGCGCCACCTGGCGAAGAAGAGCTAATCCCAGAGCAATGTGTTCCCCGCGAAGATGTAAAGAAATCGCTAAGGTGAGGAGTCTTCAGAACTCGTCCTGGTAGTCGGCGTCCCAGCCTTTCGGAAGCGCATCGAGAAGATTGTCTCGCTCCTTGACCTCGGGGTCACCAAGCAATGCTTCGATCTGTTCTTTGGTCAGCGGCTTGACGACGTCGCCCAGGGGTTTTCGCTTGCGGAGCGCCTGTCGCTTTGCATCTTCCTCTGATAGCTTGGTCTCATCATCGGGTCGTGCCTCGGCATGATCACTCGCCGAGTCCCTTCGCTCTGTCGTATCCTCATCATCCATTTTAAGCCTCCTGTCACTTTGTGGCTGAGCTTCGTGCCCTTGTACAGCGCGGGCATCCTCAAAAAATAGCCGAAACGATCTCCCGCAGGCTTCGCTGCATATCGGCGTCATCGGTGATCGGGCAGATGACGGCCGCTTCACAAGCCGCCGTCGGCGTAATCCCTTTGCGAATGAGATCACCGGCGTAAATCAGAAGTCTGGTGCTAACGCCCTCTTCCAGGCCATGATTCTTCAGATGGCGGGCCTTTTCGCCCAGCTTGACAAGGGACGTTGCCACTTCCTTGTCCACGCCTGCCTCACGTTCGATGATCCGCGCCTCAAGATCGCGCGGCGGATACGTAAATTCAATGCCGACAAAGCGCTGCTTGGTGCTCTGCTTCAGATCTTTCAGAACGCTTTGGTAGCCGGGGTTGTATGAGATGACCAACAGAAAATCCTCGACCGCCTCGATCACCTGCCCCTTCTTCTCAATGGGTAGAAGCCGGCGATCATCGCTGAGCGGATGAATCACAACCGTGGTGTCTTTGCGGGCTTCGACGATTTCGTCCAGGTACACGATGGCGCCGTGTTTCACGCCCAGCGTCAATGGACCATCCACCCAGATCGTTTCGCCGCCCTTGAGCAAGTAGCGACCGACGAGATCCGACGCCGTCAGATCTTCGTGACAGGCGATCGTGATCAGGGGCCGTCCGAGGCGATAGGCCATGTGCTGCACGAACCGGGTTTTCCCGCAGCCCGTAGGGCCTTTGAGCATGACCGGCATCCGGGCGAGAGCCGCCGCTTTGAAGAGCCCGATCTCGCCGTTGATCTCGGCATAGAACGGCTCGTCTTCCAAACGGTACTGTTCGATTCCCTGCTCGAGTCCCTTCACGTTCTTCTCTTTGAGAGCGAGAGTGTCATCCTGCAACCGATTATAGAAGCCGTACGCGGCCAAACTCAAGCGGGCCCCACGGAGCCGTCCGCCGCCGTCACGATGTAGGAAGGCACAATCCTCTCAGGATGATAGCTCTGCTTAGCATGGCGGAGGCCCTCAAGCCCGGAGTCATCCATGGCATTGATACATTCAAAACGGGAGAGGCTTCGGCAGAACTCGCGAAAGATGTACTGTGCCAGCCCCCGCACGTCCCGATCGGCGATTTCGAACAGAATGCAGAAGACCGAATCGCTCAGAGGATAGCCCAAGGTGTACGCCGCGAGACGCCCCTCGATCTCTGCGACCAGGCCCAGCAGCCCCAGGTCACCAGCGTGTTGAAGCGCCACGCAATGAGCCAACGCCGCGTCCGCCGCCATGGCGCGCGCAAATGCTGCAGGGTCCTCCATCGCAATACCCTGTTGCCAGCGCTGAAACAGGTCCAGACAGGCCGGCCTGTCCGCGGGTTGATACGCACGCACGGAGGGAGCCGCATGCTTGAGACAATGGTTGTACAAAGCCCGCTGGCTTTTGTATGGATCGCCGGTGAGAGCCACAAGGTCACGGCGGCGATAGAGGTAATCCCCGGCCTTCGGACG
>Ga0207684_10000159_pt1 | contig 115668 bp, 102 predicted proteins | sample KBSK5501metaG_FD_184342 | JGI IMG/M metagenome (GOLD analysis project Ga0207684, IMG submission 184342) | Corn, switchgrass and miscanthus rhizosphere microbial communities from Kellogg Biological Station, Michigan, USA - KBS K5-50-1 metaG... | ecosystem: Host-associated > Plants > Roots >...
GAGAATGCGCGAGATCAGGAGACGACGACCGTTCGCGTTGAGCTTCGCCCTAGAGTGAGACACCAGAGAGCCCTCCTTGTGCCGTTTCGAGTCAGTCACCCGAAGCAAGCACGGAGGGCTCTCTCCTTGTCAACAACCTCTATGGGCAGCTCAGCTAGGGCGCGAGGCGGCGTAGATCGAGCGACGCGCCGAGCTCTTCAAAGATCATGCGCGCCTGATCGCGCAAGGCGTCCGCCTGCGTGCGTCGCTCATCGCTGGCGGGAAGCCGCGCGTAGGCGCGTGCCAGGAGCGCGAGGGTCCGCCCCAGCTCATGGCGATCTTCGCCGCGCGCGAGCGCCGCGCGTGCCTCCTCCAGCGCCTCAACCGCACCGGCGGTGTCGCGCGCCGCGAGTCTCGCGCTGCCGAGGGCCTGGAGCGCGATCGCGATGAGCTCCGGCAACGCGAGTTCGCGAGCCAGCACTATGCCGCGCTCAGCCGCGGCAAGGGCGAGCGATGACCCTATCGCAATGTAGCCGTCGGTAAGATCACGCAGCGCCTCAACGATGTAGGTGCGCTGACCGGCCCGCTCGAACTCTGTGATCGCCTCCCGCAGCTGCGCGATGCCCGCGTTCGCCTCACCGCGCGCCACATTGGTGGCTCCCATTCCGACCAACGCGGCACTCGCGCCGAAGGCGTAGCCGATCGACGTCGACAGCTCCAAAACCGCGTTGTAGTGGTGCTCGGCCTGCGCGAGCTCGCCACGCAGGAAATGGATCTCCGCGATGTTGCCGTGGCTGTGGACCCGTCCGAGCTGATCTCCGATCCGCTGCCGGATCGCGAGCGCCTCGTCGTATGCGGCGAGGGCCGCGGCGAGCCGGCTGCGGCGCCGCTCGGTCCGCCCGATGTTGTTATGAACGTTCGCTTCGCCGAGCACGTCGCCAAGGCGCACATACGCCTGGAGACTCCGCTCCTGATACGCGAGCGCCTCGCCAAGCTCGCCTTTGTAGCCGTAGATCGTGCCGAGCTGTTTGAGCGCTTCGGCCACCGCGTCGCTGTCGTCGATGCGCTCAGCGTCGGCCAGAGCCTCCCGGAGATGATCGATGGCCACGTCGGCCTTTCCGTTGCGGAACTGCAGGTCCGCGGTGTTGAGCAGCACCCGCACGCGCTCCCCGGTCGCGTCCGCCGGCAACCGTGCGAGGACGTCGTCGAACGTCGCCAGTGCTTCGCTCGCTTTGCCGCGCAGCTGCTGGACCAAGCCGGTCTTGCGCTGCACGCGGGCACGCGCGACAACGTCGCTAGCGGCATGGATCGCAAGGGCCTCGCCGTACGCGACGAGAGCTTCGTCGTAGCGGCCGGTCACGCGGAGGACGTCGCCGACGGCCTCGTGGGCGTCCGCGCGCGCCGTCGGATCAGCGGCGCTTCGCTCGATGGCTCCTCGGAAGTAGTCGAGCGCCTCGGGGTTCGCATAGAGCCGCTGAGCGCGCTGACCGGCGCGTACGAGCCATCGCACGGCCTTCGGGTCGTCGTCACCGCGGCGGTAGTGGAATGCCAGCGTGTCGATGAACTCGTCGATCCGCTCGCCGAACAGATCGGTGTAAGCATCGCCCACCGCGACGTGCGCTCGCCGGCGACTCGCGATCAACTGGGTTCGGTAGGCGACCTCCTGGACCAGCGCGTGGCCGAAGGAATATGTCGGCTCGGCCACGTCGACTCGGCGTACGAAGTGCTCCCGCTCGAGGGTCCCGAGCGCGACACCCAGGTCTTCGTCCGGAGTGACGCGGGCCAGCACACGGGTCCAGAAGGTCCTGCCGATCACGGCGGCGTCCCGTGCCACGTGACGCGGAGAGGCGTCGAGGGCGTCAAGCCGCGCCTCGAGCAGGTCCTGGACCGTCGCTGGTACCGTCAACTCTTTACCCGGCCGCATCGAGCGGACGACCTCCTCGATGAAGAAGGGATTGCCCGCGGTGCGTTCGAGGATCAAGGTGCGGGTCGCCGCGTCGAGCGGGGCGGGTGTCAGCCGGTCGACGAGCTCGGCAGCGGCCGCGGACGGCAGGGCGTCAAGCGCGATCACTTCTGCCGGCCACGCGATGTCCGTCGGTTCGCGTGAAGTGCTGACGAACATGCACCGGAGCGGCGGCACGGCCGAGATGAGAGCGCCGAGAACGTCTGCCGAAGACGCGTCGCGCCAATGCAAGTCCTCGATCACCAGGACCAGCGGCGCGATGTCGGTGCGGCGCCTCAGCGCATCGCGCAGCAGCGAAACGATCAGCCGCCGCTTTCCGGCCGGATCGAGCGGCGATCGCACCTCATATCCGAGCAGCTCGAGGAGCAGCGTCAGACCAGCCGGTCCGGATGCGGCAAGATCCGGAGAGGCGTCGAGCGCGGTGCGCGCCGTGGCTTCATCGTCGGTGGGGCCGATGGCAAGCATGCGTCGCACCAGCTCGGCGACGAGCGCGTACGGCGTCGCTTGCTCGTACGAGCTCGCGCGGGCACGAACGCGCGCAGTACCCCTCGGGAGACCCGATAGAAGCTCGCCGATCAGCCGCGTCTTACCGACGCCCGCCTCGCCGTGGACGTGCACGACCTGACCGCGGCCGGCGAGCGCTTCGCGGTAATGCGTGTAAAGCAGCGCGAGTTCGGTCTCACGGCCGACGATCTTCGCGCCGCCACGCGGGCTCGCGCGTCGCTCCGGCCCGACCACGCGATAGACGGCGACTGGCTCCGACTTGCCCTTCAGCGTCAACGGCGGCAGCGCCTCGACGACGAAGGTGGCCCGGGCGAGCGCGAGCGTCGATTCGCTGATGAGAACGCCGTCGGGCGGCGCGGCGCTCTCGATCCGCTGAGCGGTGTTCACCGCGTCGCCGGTGACGGTGTACGCCAGGACGTCGCCCGGCAGCAGCCCGGCCACCACTTCACCGGTATTGATGCCGATCCGGATCGCGATCTTGATGCCGTGAGTCTTCTCGAGGGTGGCATGCAGCGACTGGGCCGAGCGCTGGATCGCGAGGGCCGCCCGTATCGCACGCACGCCGTCGTCCTCGTGGGACACCGGGGCACCGAACACGGCCATGACCGCGTCGCCGATGTACTTGTCGACCGTGCCGCCGTAGTGCTGGATCGCCCGCGCTAGGACGCCGAAATACGCACCGAGGACGGTCCGCAGCCTGGCTGGGTCGAGGCTCGCGCCGAGCGGCTCGGAGGACGAGATGTCGGCGAACAGCACGGTCACCACCTTTCGCTCCTCCCCGAGGACGTGAGCCCGATCGGACGAGACCTGAAGCGATGCGCTCGTGGCCGTGCTGCGCGCTACGTTCACCATCTCGCGTGTGGCCTGCCGCAAGCCGAGCACGCGATGCGCAGGTAGCGCGCGTGAGGATCCCTTCGGGCGCACCCGCTCGACCGGCGCGAAGCGGATGGCTCCGCGCGCCGCGGTGCGCGTGGCCGGGCTCACGAGCACGGAGCCGAGCTGCGCGGCCGACTCGAGTGCTTCCGCAAGCGCGACCGGCGCGCCCACCACCGTGTACGCGGCCTGGACATCTTCGGCGATCGATCCGACGACGACCGATCCGGTGGCGATGCCGATGCGACAGGCAAGCTGGACGCCATAGCGTCGCTGCAGCTCGATGTTCTCTCGCTCGATCGCCTCCTGCATCGCGACCCCCGCGACGACCGCCCGTGCCGCGTCATCGTCACGGGTCTCGGGAACTCCGAATATCGCGATCACGGCATCGCCGATGTACTTGTCGACGACGCCGCCGCGACGGTGGATCTCACGTGCCAGCGCCGTGAAGTACGAACCGAGGACCGCACGAAGCTCCTCGGGATCGAGACGCTCGCCCAGAGGCGTCGATCCAGAGATATCCGCCTTGAGAACGGTCACAATCTTCCGCTCGGAGGTGGCCTCGCTCACGCTGGCGGCCACTCTACGGGCGGCGACAAGGCGCGGACTACGGCGCTACGGGTACCGGCTTGGGCGCCTCGACCTCGGTCTTCTCGATCACGAGCTTGCCCTCGACGGGATTCACGCGGACGGTGTCGCCCGCGTGGAACTTGCCCTGGAGCAGCATCTCCGCGAGCGGGTCGGCGATCTCGTTCTGGATCTGCCGCGCGAGCGGCCGCGCGCCGAAGTTCGAGTCGTATCCGATCGTCGCGATGTGGTCCTTCGCCTCGTCCGTGACCACGAGCGTGATCTCCTGCGACGCGAGCTGCTTCCGCACGCCCTGCAGCTCGAGCTCGACGATCTGCCGGATCTCGGGTTTGGTGAGCGGCGTGAAGACGACCGTCGCGTCGATGCGGTTGAGGAACTCGGGGCGGAAGAACCGCTTCATCTCTTCCTGCACGCGCTCCTTCATGCGCTCGTACTGGGCATTCATGGCGGGGTCGTCGCCCTCGCCCTGCGTACGGAAGCCAAGCGCACTCTCGCTCTTGAGCATCTTCTGCGCGAGGTTGCTGGTCATGATGATGATCGTGTTGCGGAAGTCGACGGTACGGCCCTTCGCGTCCGCGAGACGGCCCTCGTCGAAGATCTGCAGCAGGATGTTGAAGACCTCGGGGTGCGCCTTCTCGATCTCGTCCAGCAAGATCACGCAGTACGACTTGCGACGCACCGTCTCCGTGAGCTGCCCGCCCTCCTCGTAGCCAACGTAGCCGGGCGGCGATCCGACGAGGCGCGACACGTTGTGCCGCTCCATGTAGTCGGACATATCGATCTTCACGACGTTCTCTTCGCTGCCGAACATGAACTCCGCGAGCTGCTTGGCGAGGTGCGTCTTACCGGTGCCGGTGGGCCCGACGAAGAAGAACACACCGATCGGGCGGCGCGGATCCTTGAGGCCGGCGCGGGCGCGGCGCACCGCGCGGGACACCATCGTGACCGCGGGCGCTTGCCCGATGACCTTCGAGTGCAGCACTTCCTCCATGCGGAGCAGCTTCGCCGTCTCTTCCTCCGCCAGGCGGCGCACCGGGATACCGGTCCACATCGACGTGACCTCGGCGATGTCCTCGTCGGTCACCTCGGGCCGCTTCTGCGATTGCGCGAGCAGCCAGTCGGCCTTCGCCTGCTGCAGCTTGTCCTGCTGCGCGCGCTCCTTCTGGCGGAGCGTCGAGGCGAGCTCGTACTGCTGCGCCTCCATGGCCTGCTCCTTGTCGGTGACGACCTTGTCGAGCTCCTTCTGGGCGTCCTTGACATCGGTCGGGAGCGTCGAGTAGCGGAGGCGGACCCGGCTCGCGGCCTCGTCCATGAGGTCGATCGCCTTGTCCGGGAGGAAGCGGTCGGTGATGTAGCGCGCGGAGAGCTCGGCTGAAGCCTTCACGGCCTCGTCGGTGATCGCGACCTTGTGGTGATCCTCATACCGCGAGCGGATCCCCATGAGGATCGCCACGGTCTCCTCGATCGTCGGCTCCTCGACCATGACCGGCTGGAAGCGACGCTCGAGGGCCGCGTCGCGCTCGATGTACTTGCGGAACTCGTCGAGCGTCGTCGCGCCGATGCATTGCAGCTCGCCACGCGCGAGCGACGGCTTCAGGATGTTCGCGGCGTCGACCGCGCCTTCGGCGGCCCCCGCGCCGACGAGGGTATGCAGCTCGTCGATGAAGAGGATCACGTCGTGCGCGTGGCGGAGCTCCTCGATGATCTTCTTGAGGCGCTCCTCGAACTCGCCGCGGTACTTCGTGCCGGCGACCAGCGAGCCGATGTCGAGCGTGAGCACGCGCTTTCCCTGCAGCGTCTCGGGCACATCGCCCTTGACGATGCGGTGCGCCAGGCCCTCGGCGATCGCGGTCTTGCCGACGCCCGGCTCGCCAATGAGCGCGGGGTTGTTCTTCGTACGCCGACTCAGGATCTGGATGACGCGCTCGATCTCCTTTTCGCGGCCGATGACCGGATCGAGCTGCCCCGCCTTGGACATCGCGGTGAGGTTCACGCCGAGCTGGTCGAGGGTCGGCGTCTTGGAGCTGGCGGACTTGCCCCCGGCGGTCGCCGTCTCGGCTGTCGCGGGATGCTGCTGGCCGAGCGTCGCGATGACCTGATGACGGACCTTCTCCAGCGACACGCCCAGCGATTCGAGCACGCCGGAGGCGATGCCCTCGCCCTCGCGGACGAGACCGAGCAGGAGGTGCTCGGTGCCGACGTGGCTGTGCCCGAGCTTGCGCGCCTCGTCGATCGCGAGCTCGATGACCTTCTTGGTGCGCGGCGACAGCGTGATCTCGCTCGGCGAGGTGGTCGAGTCGCCGCGGCCGATGATGAACTCGACCGCGGTGCGCACCTTGGACAGCTCAACGCCGAGCGAGTCGAGAACGCGGGCGGCGACGCCCTCACCTTCGCGGACGAGGCCGAGCAGCAGGTGCTCGGTACCGATGTAGTTGTGGTTGAAACGGATGGCCTCGTCCTGGGCAAGCGCGAGCACTCTCTTCGCGCGGTCATTGAAGCGGTCGAACGGACCCACCCTAAAGCTCTTCTAGAAGGTATATCGGTGCAGGCATCATCTGGTTCCGATTATACGTTCGGGAACCGCGATGTCCGCCTTGCGGACAACGTTTCATGTGCGCTCCGCGAGGCGAGCAGACAGAGAAAGCCTCCGGCGCTCCCGGTCGATGGCCACGATCCGCACGGCAAGCACGTCGCCGACGCGCACGGCCTCGTTCGGGTCTGCGACGTGCTGGGCGGCGATCTCGCTGACGTGGATCAGTCCCTCTACACCGTCCGCGATGCGCGCGAATGCCCCGTAGGGCATCACGCGCGTGACCGTGGCGCTGACGGTCTGACCGGTCTCAAGTTGGTTGACGTACTGCTCCCACGGGTCGGCGCCCAGGCGTTTGATCGACAGCGAGATGCGCTGGCGGTCGCGGTCGACGCCGACGACGCGGACCTTCACCGCATCCCCAAGCCGATGAAGTGAGGTCGGCTCGATCCCCTTGTCCCAGGTGATCTCTGAGCGATGGACAAGGCCGTCCGCGACGCCGACGTCGACGAAGAGTCCGTACGACGTCACGCCGACGACCGTGCCGTCGAGGACATCGCCCTCGGCGAGCTGCGCGGTGCCGCGCGCCTTGCGATCGCGTCGCAGCTGCTGAGTCGCGGCCTTCTCCGACAAGATGAGGCGATCGCGCCTCGGGTCGGCCTCGAGCACGCGCACCTGCAGGCGCTTTCCAACGAGGGCCCTCACCGCCTGCGGCACGCCGGGCTCGTGCGTATCGATCGCTCCGATCGAGACGAGTTGCGACAGCGGGACGAAACCGCGCAGGCCGACTTCGACCACCACACCGCCGCGATTCGCGTCGAGCACGTTTGCGTCGATCACGTCACCGCTCTTCTGCAGCTCCTCCATCTGCGTCCACTGCTTCCGATTACGGGCGCGGCGCGCTGAGAGGACGACCCGACCGTCGGGACCTTCGGACTGCACGACGACGGCGATGACGTGCTGTCCGATCCGGAGCTGCTCGGACCCGGCCTCGCGCAGCGGGATCACGCCCGCGGGACGATCGCCGAGATCGACGGTCGTCTCGTCTGCAGCAACCGCGGCGACCGTGCCTTCGATGGTCTCACCGACTCTGAGTGGTCGTAATGAGAGCCGCGCGGTCTCGTTGGCGAGGAGTTCCTCCATCGTTTCAGGATCGATGGACACGTTCGGCGAGCAGGCAAGGGTCGTGCCACATACAATCCGGCAAACCGGAGCGAGGAGGCCCACCCGTCAACTCGACGGCGCGCTGGCCGAAGCGTCTCGAACATCTCGCCTGGCTGCTCCGGGCGGAAGCGGTCGCGGTCGTCGTTGCCACGGCCGATCCACCCTCCACCGTCTTCTCACATCGGATCGAGGCTGCCGACTGGCACGCCATCCTCGGCGAGGACGCCTTCGCGCGCGCGGCCGGGGGCGCGTTCGCGGTGTCGGTGCCATCCGGACGGTGGGGCGAAGAAGCCGCCTTCGCGGTGGTCGCGCCGATCGAGACCTGGAACGGACCGGCGGTGCTCTGCGCGCTTCGGCGCGAGATGCCGTTCGACGCGCTCGACGTCGTCGCGGCGACGTCCGCGGCGCAGCTGCTCGCAATGATGGCGTCCGACGGCCGCGACCTGGTCGGGGCGCAACGTCGCGCCGCCGAGCTCGACGAGCGCCTGGACGTGCTCGGCGGCATTGGCGAGGGCCTGGTGGACGCACGAGACGCGAGCGCGGTGTTGGCGCGCGCTGCCGCCGAAGTGGCGCGCCGGATGGGGGCAGGCGCCACCTCGATCATGCTCATCGAGGGGGACGAGCTCAGGTTGCGGGCATCCGTGGGTCTCCCGACCGACGTCCGCCTGGGACGTGGCCAGCGCCTCGACGAAGGGATCGCCGGGTGGGTCGCGACGAGCGGCGAGAAGGTGGTGCTGCGCGGACGGGTGACCGACGAGCGCTTCCACGGCGTCGATCCCGACGCGCGCGAGTCCATCTCGGTCCCCCTCCGTGTCGGTGACGATGTGCTCGGGGTCCTCAGCGTGAAACGCCCACAGGAGGCCGACGGCTTCTCCGGCCGACAGACGCTTCTGGACGGCATCGCGGCCGATCTCTCGCGGGCGCTTCAGGCGATGAACGTCATCTCCGCGCTCCAACGCGAGCGCGAGCACGCGGAAGGTTTCGCCGACGTTGCCCTCGCCGTGGCCTCAGGCGACGCGCACGGCGCGGCGCGGGCGGCGGCCGAGTCCCTGGGCCATCACGCCGTCGCGGTCCGGAACTCTTTCGGCAAGCTCCTCGCGGTCTATGCCCCGGACGACGACCCCGAGTGCCGCGCGGCGGCCCTCTCCGCGAGTGAGTCCGGCGGGAGCACCGAGGTAGCCGGCGCGACCGGCGTCGGTTTCGCGCGACACGATCCACCCTACGAGCCGGACGAGGCCGCGCTCGCGCAGCGCACCGCGGACACGCTCGCCCTGCTTGGACGCGCCGAGATGAGGCACGAGCGAGGCGCGGTCTTGCGCGTGCTCGCCGTCGAGGACCACCCCGTCATGCAGCTCGGCGTTCGAGCGCTGCTGGAGCGAGAAGGGCTGATCGTCGTAGGGCTCACCGCGACCTGTAGCGAGGCGATCGGGCTCCTCGAGGAAGCCCAGCCCGACGTCATCCTCTGCGACCTCCACCTGCCGGATGCCGACGGCGCGGAGGCGATCGTGCGGCTGCGGGCTGAGGCGCCGGCGCTGCCGATCGTGGCATTCAGCATCGACCGCAGCCCGGAGCTCATCCGTGCGGTGCTCCGCGCGGGCGGCAACGGGTACATCTCCAAGGACGCGCCCGCCAGCCGGGTCATCGCGGCTCTGCACGCGGCGGTCGACGGTCTGGTCGCGCTGGGGCGCGAAGCCGCGAGCTCTATCTCCCACAGCGAGCCGCTCGAGCCACGCTCACCCGCGCGCGCCGAGGGCACCGAGTCCGCGGACCCTGACGCTGCCGGCAAAGGCGCTGCTCCCGGCGTGCCAAGTGGGGTGACCCCGAATGGATCGGGCGAGAGAGAAGCCACACACGAGCCCCTGACACCGCGCGAGCTCGAGCTGCTTCGCTACATGGCCGAGGGGTACACCAACAAAGAGATCGCTCGCGCGATGGTCCTCGCCGAGGACACCGTGAAGAAGGGCGTCCAGATGCTGATCGCGAAGCTCGGCGCTGCCGATCGGACGCATGCGGTGGTACTGGCCCTAAGGAACCATGTGATCGAGTAGCTCGTCCAGTCCGAACGGGTATTCGGACTGGTCGAGCAGCGTTCCTATACCTCCGGAAACCCGTTAAACACCGAGAACCCGAATGGGTATTCGAAATGTGCCTGAACGGGGATTAACCGTAGGCATAGGTCCACGTCACAGTCTCGCGGCTGGCGCGCTACGGGGGCCGGCTGTGGAAGGCCGTGGGGTGACGCGCGGCGGCGGCGGAGGGGGACTGGCGTGGACGTAGCCCAGCTGTGGGCGAATAGTCGCGCGGGCTGCGCAGAGTCGCGCGGAGCGCTCATCGAGCGCTACGCCGACCTGGCCATCGGCATCGCCCGCTGCATACGGATCCCGTCGACCTCTCTCGCGGATCGTGATGACCTTTCGTCCGCGGCGATGATCGGCCTCATTGCGGCCGTCGATCGTTTCGACCCGCGCCGAGGCGTCCCATTCGAGGCCTACGCGTCGCTGCGCATCCGCGGCGCGGTGGTCGACGAGCTTCGGCGCGTCGACGAGCGAGGTCGTGCCGACCGTCGGCCCGAGGGCGCCGAGCTCGCAGTCTCGCTCGACGTGCTCATGGAAAAGGGCGCGCACCAGGGCCCGGCCGTCGACGACGGTTTCACCGAGAAGTACGAGCAAGAGGATCTCAAGACACGAGTTCAAGACGCGCTGGGGAGGCTACCGGCTCGCCAGCGTGAGGTCATCGCGCGGTACTACGGCGATGAGCTCACGCTGCGCGAGGCGGGGGCGAAGATGGGCGTCAGCGAGGCGCGCGCGTGCCAGCTGCACGGCCGCGCGATCCAGAGCCTGCGTCGCGAGCTGTCGGTGCACATCACCGCTGCGCCGGTGCGCATAGCGCAGCCCGTCGCCGCCTAACTCGCCACCAGCGCCGCCGCGCGCTGCGTCGGCAGGAACACCTCGGCTCGCAGACGCAGTCGACCCACATCCGTCATCCACACGGCGAGACCGAGTGGTGCGAGCAGCTCGCGCACACGCTTTCGATCGGAGCCGGCGAAGAGCGGCGCGAGATCGTCGAAGACCGGATGCGCGATGGTGTGGAACTCGAGCTGTTCGCCGCGCAACAGCGGTGCGTGTGCGGCGAACACGCCGAGCCGCTCGTATTTCCACCAGACATATTCGGCGCGAGCGCAGTGATGCGCGATACGCAGGCGGCGCTCGCCCTCACCGCCCTCGAGACGCCCGTCGCCCAGGAGCGATCCGAGGATGACCTGCACCTGCACCGGATCCGGTACGACGCGCCGGAGCACACGCTCCGGATACTTCCCCACGCCATGAACGTCGGCAGGGGATTGCTGGTCGCTTACGGGCTCGCGCGAAGAGCCTCGGCAACGAGCTGGACGCTGTTCGCCGCAACCCAGGCTCGTATGGCGAGCGCGCGATCGACGCCCTCGGCGAGCGCCGGTGGCGTGCTCGCGCCCTCCAGCGTGCGGCCCGCCCACCAGACGAGCACGATCGCACACTGCAGGAGAACAAGCGCGGGGAGCGCGGCGAGTTCAGCCGGATCGAGCGAGAGCGTCCTGAGATACCCCCGGAGGACCGGCCGCCACAAGCGCTCGCGATTGCTTTTCGCCAGCACGTTCCGCAGCATCCCGCCGAGCTCGAGCGCGCGCACGTTCCGCCCGGCGTATTCGAAGTCAAGCACGCCACGCACGCGGCCGGCGCGGATGAGGACATTCCCGAACGCGAAGTCGCCGTGAATGAGCTGCGTTGGAAGCGAGCCGTAGATGACCGGACCGTTCTCGGCCGCGGCTTCCGCGAACTCCCTCGCGCGCGGGCCGGCGACGTCCTCGAGCTGCGCGAGATCCGTGATCGCCGGATGGACGGCCCGCAAGTCGCCGGAGAAGACCTGCACCGCGACGTCGGTCCGGTCGATCGCCGCAAGCGCGATATCCAGACTCGCGAACGCGGATGCCGCGCTCTCCACGCCGTCGACGTCATCGTCGTCGAGGTGCTCGCCCGCGATCCTGCGGAAGAGCGCGGCCGGACGCGCGGAGTCGATTTCGACGGCGAACGTGTCCCCGGCCTCGGTCACGATCGGCACCGGGGTACTGAACCTAAGCTCCGCGGTAGCAAGTCGACGCAGCAGCTCGTGCTCGAAGCGGATCGCCTCGACGCGCTTCTGGACGTGCAGCCGTAACACATGCTCGCCGGCGTCGCTCCGGACGAACCACGTCTCGTTGCTGATCCCCCAGCTCGCGCGGGTGAGCTCGCGCGGCCGCGGTATCGCCCACTCGTCCAGAAGCTCGTCGTACATGCACATCAGGATGGCGGAAAAGAAAACGACCTCGCACGCTTTCGCGTCGAAGTCGTTTTATCCCGGCCCTGACCTATTTTCCCGGGGACCGACGTCCCGAGTATCTTCGGCGCTGGTGGGCTTAACTACTGTGTTCGGGATGGGAACAGGTGTGACCCCACCGCTCGAAGGACCGAGGACGTGATTTTATCGAAACCGGCCGGCGCTCGCAAATCCGCGCCAGCTGAATTGCCAGATTGCGACCGGTCGGCCGGCACGATCTCACTGCCTGGCAAACAGTCGGCCCGAGTCACGTCCGTCCCAGACACACAAAAGCCCTCCGACGGAGGGAGGGCTGATGCGAGACGGCAGATGGTGAATGAGGAAGACGAAGCGAAGTTTCGCTGCGAGATCGCACCGATCGCCGTGGGCCCAACGTCCGCGAACGCACTCGCGCTCGCGGGTTTCGATGGCCCGAATGGATGCTGGAAAATTAGGTCAAGCCCTCGACCGTTAGTACGGATCAGCTACGGGTCTTACGACCTTTCCACCTTCCGCCTATCGAACACGTTCTCTACGTGCGGTCTTACCTGGTTACCCAGAGGGTGAGCTCATCTCGAGGTCGGCTTCCCACTTAGATGCTTTCAGCGGTTATCCGGAACGGACATAGCTACCGAGCGGTGCCCTTGGCAGGACAACTCGTACACCATCGGTCCGCTCACCCCGGTCCTCTCGTACTGGGGGCAACTCCTCTCAACTCACCTGCGCGCACACTGGATAGAGACCGACTATTTGTTACAAGGCCAGCTGGTTTCTTGTTCCCGCTGGCTCCCTGCGTCGCCGTAGGGATCCGACCATATCTTCTCGCTAGCGCGAGTCCGGCGTATGGCCTGTGAGGATTCCACGTCGTTGGATCGCTGCTTCGATGGTCCCTCGAGGTACTCGTCGTACCTTCGTATTCATCGCGTAAGCGATGTCTACGATCTCGAGAAGACCTGTCGCCGTGAGGTGTTCGCCGCCTCGCACGCGATCGAGTACGTCCTTGAATGCGTCGAGCGCTTCACGCTTTATGACAAGTCGCCCGTCACAAAACGGGACGACCTTCAGTGTGAGGTTCTCGAGGTCTCTGACGACGTACTTCAGCGTCTTGTCCCTTGCTCCGGCTTTCGCATTGGGCGAGATCGTGCCGCAGCCTAAGCGCTTTTGAAGAGCACGTAGGACAGGTTCGCCGATTGGATTTTGCGCGACCTTGAATAGATAGATGACTTGCCATCCCAGCCTCGTGAACTGGCTCGGCACGATTCCTACATGGAACGCGCCCTCACCATCGATGAGGCCGAAGAGATAGTCATCGCTCACGTGAGCAGCTTGGACGTGGTCTTTCCTGCTGATTGTCCGCACCCGACGCGTTTTCACTGCTCGCATGGTGCGAGACAGTAGCGCGGGATCCACGGAGTTCCCAGCATTTAGCCAGATTTGTTCTCGGCATTTGCTTGCCGAGCTCTCATCACTAACAGGCGCGTCGAACGTCGCGTGAGAGTCAACAGCTCAATCTCGAACTGTTTCACAACGTTCTGAACCCAGCTCGCGTACCGCTTTAATGGGCGAACAGCCCAACCCTTGGGAGGTACTGCCCCCCCAGGATGCGACGAGCCGACATCGCGCAATATCCGCCGTTACCGGCGGTGCAGACTATCTCTCCACCGTGCTCTTTCGAGCGACGGGCCGGCGTTTGATAGCGGCCACAGAGTCGCCTCCGCAGAGGCAGACCGCTATCTCACCACTCTTCGTAGAGCGGATCAGTCGTTACAGGGTCACGTCGCGGAGCTCATCGCTCCTCTGACGGACTTCCCACGGTGTTGTCCTCGATCGCGTTCTCGATCGTCCGGAGTCCACCGTTATAAGCCGGTTCGCGAATGGCGTTTCCGCCATCCCACCCCACATGTTGAGGTGCCAAACGACGCCGTCGCTGTGAACGCTTGGGCGTCATAAGCCTGTTATCCCCGGGGTAGCTTTTATCCGATGATTCCTGGCCCTTCCACTCGGGACCAGAAGGTCACTAAGCCCGACTTTCGTCCCTGCTCGGCTTGTATGCCTCACAGTCAAGCACCCTTATGCCTTTGCACTCTGTGGCTGATTTCCAACCAGCCTGAGGGTACCTTTGGGCGCCTCCGTTACCTTTTAGGAGGCGACCGCCCCAGTCAAACTCCCCACCTGGCAATGTCCGGCTGCCGGATCACGGACAGCCGTTAGAGCCGAGATAACACCAGGGTGGTATTTCACTGACGACTCCACCGACGCTAGCGCGCCGGCTTCAAAGTCTCCCACCTATGCTACACAAGCGTCACCCCAGTCCAATGCCAAGATAGAGTAAAGCTCCACGGGGTCTTTTTGTCCAAGTGTGCGTAACCCGCGTCTTCACGGGTATCTCAGTTTCGCCGGGTCCCTCCTAGAGACAGCGGCTAAGTCGTTACACCTTTCGTGCGGGTCGGAACTTACCCGACAAGGAATTTCGCTACCTTAGGACCGTTCATGTGTTGCGCCTCATCTCTGAGGGGCGGGATTGATTACCCACTCTGCATGTCGCCATGCAGTTCGGACTGTCTCATCACCAACTCACGCTGGCGTCCGGCGTACAGTCTCTGAGGATTCCTCGATCGCTCGAAGTCTTTCCTGCTGATTGCCCGCACCTGTCGCGTTGTCACCGCATTCGCAGCGGTAGCGCAGGATCCACCGGGTGTTCCAGCAAATAGCCAGATTTTGTTTTCGGAACTACAACGGTCTGGTCATAGTTACGGCCGCCGTTCACCGGGGCTTCAGTTCAAGCCTTGCAGCTCTCCCATTAACCTTCCGGCACTGGGCAGGTGTCAGCCCCTATACGTAGGGTTTCCCCTTCGCAGAGACCTGTGTTTTTGTTAAACAGTCGCTTAGCCCGTTTATTTGAAGCCTCGATCACTTCCTCTGCATCACTGCAGAGCGTGCGAGGCACCCCTTCTCCCGAAGTTACGGGGTCATTTTGCAGAGTTCCTTTAGGAGGGTTCTCCCGATCGCCTTGGTGTACTCCACCCGCCTACCTGCGTCGGTTTGCGGTACGGGCACTCTCAACCTCACTAGAGGCTTTTCTCGTCAGCTTGGCTTGCCCCACTCGCTCCATTGCTGGAGCTCGTACTCGTCTCTCACCTTGACCTCCCGACGGATTTGCCTATCAGGAGATGGCTACCGACTTAAACGCACATAGCCAAAGTGCGCTGGGACTACCAGACTGAGTCACCCCTTCGTTGATAACGGTCTCGAGCGGTTCCGGAATATAAACCGGATGTCCATCGTCTACGCCTTTCGGCCTCGACTTAGGCCCGACTGACCCTGAGCGGATTAACCTTCCTCAGGAAACCTTAGGCTTACGGCGCGTGCGTTTCTCACGCACGTCTCGCTACTCGTTCCGGCATTCGCACTTCTCAGCACTCCAGCGGTCCTCACGGTCCACCTTCACTGCGCTGAGAACGCTCCTCTACCACGCACGAGATCCCGAAGGACCTCGCGCATCCAAAGCTTCGGTACCAGGCTTGAGCCCCGTTGGATTTTCGGCGCTGGATCACTCGACCAGTGAGCTGTTACGCACTCTTTCAATGATGGCTGCTTCTAAGCCAACATCCTGGTTGTCTGAGCGATCCAACATCCTTTCCCACTTAGCCTGGATTTCGGGACCTTAGCTGTTGGTCTGGGCTGTTTCCCTTTTGTCCCCGGAGCTTAGCCCCCGGAGACTGACTGCCGCGCTTGGCCTCATCGCATTCGGAGTTTGGTTGGGTTTGGTAAGCGATAAGCCCCCTAGCCCATCCAGTGCTCTACCTCAATGAGGGAATGCGCGACGCTAGTCCTAGAACTATTTCGAGGAGAACCAGCTATCTCCGAGTTCGGTTGGCATTTCACCTCTACCCACAGCTCATCCCTCAACTTTTCAACGTTGAAGAGTTCGGCCCTCCACGGAGTATTACCTCCGCTTCAGCCTGGCCATGGGTAGCTCACTCGGTTTCGGGTCTAGTGCATGCGACTACGGACCTTGCGGTCCACGCCCTATTCAGACTCGCTTTCGCTTCGGCTCCGGCCGTCAGGCCTTAACCTCGCCGCATACAGCTAACTCGCCGGATCATTCTTCAATAGGCACGCCGTCACGCTACTGCTTGCGCAGCAACACGCTTCGACTGCTTGTAGGCACACGGTTTCAGTTTCTATTTCACTCCCCTCCCGGGGTGCTTTTCACCTTTCCCTCACGGTACTAGTTCACTATCGGTCGCTTGAGGTATTTAGCCTTCGACAATGGTCTGCCGAGTTTCCCACCCTGGAGACCTTCCGGGTGGTACTCGAGGACATCGACCGGAGCGTGATCGCTTTCGTGTACGGGACTCTCACCCTCTTCGGTTGGCCGTTCCAGGCAGCCTTCCACTAACGATCACGTTTCTGGACTCCGTCGTGGACCGGCAGGTCCACAGCCGCGCCTCACAACTCCCGAACCGCAACGACTGCCGTCTATCACGCGGGTCGGGTTTAGGCTCTTCCCGTTTCGCTCGCCACTACTCAGGGAATCTTTTCTGTTCCTCGGGGTACTGAGATGTTTCAGTTCCCCCGGTGCCCTCCACGCACCCTATGTATTCAGGTGCGGGTGACCAGGGATCGACCTGGTCGGGTTCCCCCATTGGGAAATGTCCGGATCACCGTTTGCTACCAACTCCCCGGACCTTTTCGCAGGTAACCACGTCCTTCATCGGCCTCAAGCGCCAAGGCATCCACCGTGCGCCCTTTGTAGCTTGACCTAATCAATTCCAGCATCCAGCCCGGCCCTCGAAAGGGCGTGCTGATGCTGAGTACTTTCCAATAACGATCGGTACGAATCTCGACTTGGCGAAACTCGTTTTCGTCTTCCTCTTCACTTGTTAAGGTGCGCCATCTGCTCGTTCAGGTGAGCGCATGACACGTGGCCATGCACAGGCCTGAGCGGACAAAGTGGAAGCTGGTTGTCGATCGCCTTCGCCCTCCCGCCGACCTCGGCCGGCGCGGACCTCCAATGATGCCAGCGCCGCGCGCCGGCGTCCATTCCGACGCTCTTCCGTGGATCCGGATCGGCGCCCTGTGGAGCCGAGGAGACTCGAACTCCTGACTTCCTCCTTGCAAAGGAGGCGCTCTACCAGCTGAGCTACGGCCCCGTTAGCGGCTACGCCGCTAACGGGGCGGCTGCGCCTTCGATCGCGAGCGCTAGCGAGCGATCGAGTGGTGCAGACACGGCCCCAGCCGGCGAAGCCGGCTTAAGCGTAGCGCCTGAGTTGCCCGAATCCATACGCACGGTGGGCGCTTCTGGACTCGAACCAGAGACCTCTGCCTTATCAGGGCAGTGCTCTAACCAGCTGAGCTAAGCGCCCATGCGTGGCAGGCGGAGCAGATCGTTAACCGATGAAGAGTGGCAGGAACACGGCTTGGTCTCGCTGCCGCTTCGGATGCATCGATCGTGAGTCGAGATCCTCCGCGCATTTGTTGAAAGAACCACTTCCGTTGGAAGTGTCTCGTCCGAGTTTTAAGGCTCCGACGATCGACCTGGGATTGGCTCGAGATCCCGAAAGATCCGAACACGTATCCCTAGAAAGGAGGTGATCCAGCCGCACCTTCCGGTACGGCTACCTTGTTACGACTTCGTCCCAGTCGCCGGTCCCACCTTCGACGGCTGCCTCCTTGCGGTTGGCCCACCGGCTTCGGGTGTTACCGACTCCCATGACGTGACGGGCGGTGTGTACAAGGCCCGGGAACATATTCACCGCAGTGTGCTGACCTGCGGTTACTAGCAACTCCGACTTCACGGAGGCGAGTTGCAGCCTCCGATCTGAACTGACGCCGGTTTTAAGGGATTAGCTTCAACTTGCGTTGTCGCGACCCGCTGTGACCGGCGATTGTAGCGTGCGTGTTGCCCCAGACATAAAGGCCACGCTGACTTGACGTCATCCCCACCTTCCTCCGAGTTTCTCTCGGCAGTCGGGTCTGAGAGGTACAACAGACCCCGAGGGTTGCGCTCGTTGCGGGACTTAACCCAACATCTCACGACACGAGCTGACGACAGCCGTGCAACACCTGTACGAGCTCCCTTGCGGGTCGGTTCCCTTTCAGGTTCCTACCACTCGCATGTCAAGTCTGGGTAAGGTTCTTCGCGTACCATCGAATTAAACCGCACGCTCCGCTGCTTGTGCGGGCCCCCGTCAATTCCTTTGAGTTTTAACCTTGCGGTCGTACTCCCCAGGCGGGGCACTTAATGCGTTAGCTACGGCACTGCCGGGGTCGATACCGACAACACCTAGTGCCCATTGTTTACAGCTAGGACTAACGGGGTATCTACACTCTGTTGCTTCCTCGACCCTTACGGATCGAGTACTGACCGAGCCTCGCTCGGCGAGCCGAAAATTTCTCTCGGCTTCTCGTCATTGCTGACGAGGTCGGACTGTGTCTTCACCCCGACCGGTTTCCCGACCGGGGGCTTGCATACAGTCTCTACGGGGTCCATCTCCCTCTGGGCATCAGCTTGTACGTGAACTGAGGTAGCACGTAGGGCGCGACGAGCGCTCTCAGTGCCTCGAGACTCGAACCGTGCACATACACAATCGAGGCGCCATGGTTCTTCATTAGGCTTGTCGTCAGCCCGAACTTGGCTCGGAGAAGCGTCGCGAGACGCTCCGCCTCGTCGTGTCCGAAGCTGTGGGTCTGGAAGCTCACACCTGCTCGCTCTGCGGTTCCATCGTCCATGAGCCACACAGCCACGGACGCTGGAGTCACGAGTTGTTCGATGTCAGGTGGAACGATCTTCCGCCGGTCGCGGTAGAAGCGTTGCCGCCACACCGTGAAGACCGGATCGGTCCGCGTCACGAATTGGACGCATGGATACCCTCGGCCATTGAGCTGTTGCTCGAACTCATGCAACTGCATGGTCGTGAAGTCCGAAAAGACCTCCCGCTTCCACTCGACGAGCGAGCGATGGGCTGCCTTGTGCTTCACGAAGAGCCGATGATGGTGTCCGTGCTTGGCGATGCTTCCATCGCCCAGCAACGTTCCCACCAGAACTGCCTGTTGGAACTCTGTCAGTTCACGCGCTGATCCCGTTAGTCGCTGGACTTCCCTCGGCGTCATCCTCTCCAAGTTAGTCATCGGAAAGGACTTTCACCGATACAGCAAGGGTTGTAATCACCGGTGTCGCCACCGGAGGGGACAAGATCATTATCCCGGTCGCTCCCCTAGCTTTCGCGCCTGAGCGTCAAGGGCGGGCCAGCAGATCGCTTTCGCCACTGGTGTTCCTTCCGGTATCTACGCATTTTACCGCTACACCGGAAATTCCATCTGCCTCTCCCGCCTTCAAGTCCCGAAGTTTCGAACGGCCTCTCCCAGTTGGGCCGGGAGCTTTCACATTCGACTTTCGGAACCGCCTGCGCGCGCTTTACGCCCAGTAAATCCGGACAACGCTCGCAACCTACGTATTACCGCGGCTGCTGGCACGTAGTTAGCCGTTGCTTATTCCTCGAGTACCGTCGGGTGTCTTCCTCGAGAAAAGCGGTTTACGACCCGAAGGCCTTCATCCCGCACGCGGCGTGGCTGCGTCAGGGTTTCCCCCATTGCGCAAAATTCCTAACTGCTGCCTCCCGTAGGAGTCTGGGCCGTGTCTCAGTCCCAGTCTGGCTGGCCATCCTCTCAGACCAGCTACGGATCGAAGCCTTGGTGGGCCATTACCTCACCAACTAGCTAATCCGCCGCAGGCCCCTCCTAAAGCGTCTTACGACTTTGAGCACCGAAAACGGATCGGTGGTCACATGCGGTATTAGCGACTCTTTCGAGTCGTTATCCCCCACTTCAGGGCAGGTCACCTACGTGTTACTCAGCCGTTCGCCACTAGCCTTTCCCCTTGCGGGGATTGGCTCGTCCGACTTGCATGTTTTATGCACGCCGCCAGCGTTTGTCCTGAGCCAGGATCAAACTCTCCGACAAAAAATCAGACCACCCTTTCGGGCGGTCCATTTAAGCTTCGAGTTCGATCAAAAAATCAACGAGACCGCGCTTGGCGTTCCTGCCACTCTTCAGCTGTTAAAGATCGTGCCCCGACCTCCCATGTGGAATCGGCCTACGGGCGTGATGCGGACTGTAATCATACCGAGGCGTGCCACCCATCGTCAACCTGAGCGGACCCACAGAGTGTCACCCAGGAGACATGTCCGACGCGTCAGCCCCCCAAATACGCCCTGGCGACCGCCTCGTTCCGTAGTAGCTGCGCGCCCGTGCCGCTGACGGTGAGTCGACCGAGATCCATGACGAACGCGCGATCCGCCAAGCGCAGCGCGCGCAGGGCGTTCTGTTCCACCAGCAACATCGTCGTGCCCTGACGCTTGAGGTCGGCGAGGACCTCGAAGATCGACGTGACCATCAGGGGGGCGAGGCCCAGCGAGGGCTCGTCGAGAAGGAGCATCCGCGGCGAGGCGAGGAGCGCTCGTGCGATCGCGAGCAGCTGCTGCTCGCCTCCGGACAGATTGCCGGCCGGAAGCCCGCGACGCTCCTCGAGGATCGGGAATCGCTGCCAGACGGCCCGCAGAGCGACGCCACCGCCACGGCCGCGCGATCCCATGAGGAGGTTCTCCTCGACCGTCATGCGCGCCAGGATCTCGCGGCCCTCCGGCACCTGCACCAGACCGGCCGCGACGATCGCGTGCGTTGGGGACCCCGCGACGTCGCGTCCGTCGAACGCGATGCGTCCGCCGCTGGGCCGCACGAGCCCCGAGATCGCCGCCAGCGTGCTGGTCTTGCCGGCGCCGTTCGCGCCGATGAGCGTGACGACTTCGCCGCGCTCGACCGCGAACGAGATGCCGTGCACCGCTTCGACCGGACCGTAGGCGACGCGCAGGCCCTCGACCTCGAGCATCACGCGACCTCAAGTCCGAGATACGCCTCGCGCACCGCGGGATCCCGCTGGACCTCCGCAGGCGTGCCGTCGGCGATCTTGCGGCCGAAGTTCAGCACCGCGATGCGCTGGCACGTGTCCATCACCAGACGCACGTCGTGCTCGATGAGCAGGATCGTCAGGCCCTCCTCTTGCAGACCGCCGATGAGCGCGCGCAGCCCGGCGGACTCGGTCGGGTTCATGCCCGCGGCCGGCTCGTCCAGGATCAGGAGGCGCGGCTCCGATGCGAGAGCGCGAGCGATCTCGAGTCGGCGCTGATCGCCGTACGGCAGCTCACCGGCGAGAGCGTCCGCCCGTCGGCGGCCGAGACCGACACGATCGATCAGTTCGAGCGCGCGTGCGCGATGCGGATCGGACGCCGCCCGTGGACGCGGCGCCAGCCGGGCGAGCACGTCGGTGCGCATGCGGGTATATCGACCGACGAGGACGTTCTCGTGGACGGTGAGACCTTTGAACACGCGGACGCCCTGGAAGGTGCGCGCGATGCCGAGGGCCGCGAGACGATGCGCGGGAAGACGCGTGACATCCGACCCGGCAAGGCGGATCGTGCCGCTGTCGGCGCGCACGACGCCTGAGATCAGATTGATGAGCGTGGTCTTGCCCGCTCCATTGGGGCCGATGAGGCCCAGCGCCTCGCCCGCAGCGATGCTCAGGTCGACTCGATCGACCGCGGTGACGCCGCCGAACCGTTTCGTGAGGCCGAGGGTCTCAAGCAACATCCGCCGCTCCGATGCGGGAGAGTCGCCGCGTGCGGCGGACCTCGACGAACGTCACCAGGCCGCGCGGTAGATAGATGATGACGAACAGCAGGATCGCGCCCTGGAAGATGTCGCGGTAATCCTTCAGGGGGCGAAGCAGCTCCGGCAGCGCGGTGAACAGACCCGCGCCGAGGATAGGCCCGAGCACGTTCGGGATGCCACCGACGACGGCGAAGACGAGCACCTGCACGGCCTTGGCGAACCCGAAGTCCGACGGATCGATCGAGAAGGTCACATGCGCGGAGAGTCCTCCGGCCCAGCCCGCGATGAGGGCACCGATGACGAAGGCCGCGAGCTTGTGACGACCGACCGCGATCCCCTGACTGGCCGATGCGATCTCGTCTTCCCTGATCGCCGCCCACGCGCGCCCGAGCGTCGATCCCTGCACGCGCCATAGGACGTACGCAACGATCGCGAGCGAAAGGTAGATGTGCCAGAGCTCGGTCTTGGGCGGGATGCCGTTGAGACCCTGGCCCTTTCCGGTGATCGGCGTCGCGAGCAGCACGACGCGCACGATCTCGCCGAACGCGAGCGTGGCGATCGCGAGGTACACGCCGCGGAGGCGGAACACGATTGCCCCGAGCGGCAGCGCCAGCACCGCGGCAGAGACCGCGCCGATGAGCAGTGCGAGCGGGAACGGCGTGTCCAGATGGCGGCCGAGGAGCGCCGACACATACGCACCGACACCCATGAACGCTGCGTTGCCGAGCGTGAGCTGGCCCGCGTACAGCGTGAGCCACACGGATAACGCGAGCAGGGCGCTCACGCCGATGACGGCGATGGTCGTCGAGTAGGTGCGCAGGAAATCGAAGACGGCGTCCACTAGACGCGGTCCGGTGACTTCTGCCCCAGCAGGCCGGTCGGTCGAAGCACGAGCACGAGGAAGAGCAAGCCGAAGGCGAATGCGTCGCGCAGCTCGGTCGGTAGGTAGACGAGGCTGGCGACCTCGCCGAATCCGAGGATGTAGGCGCCGATGACGGCGCCGGGAAGGCTCCGCATGCCACCGACAACCATGACCGTGAACGCGCGCAGCTCGAGCGGCACGCCCATCTTGGAATCGAGGGTGTTGTAGGCGAATGCAAGGAGGACGCCGGCAAGGCCGCCGAGCGCCGATGACGCGAAGAACGTCGCCGCGATCGCACGATCGACGTTCACGCCGAGGAGCCGCGCGGCGCGCGGATTCTCGGCCAGCGCCCGCAGGTCGCGCCCGAGCTGGGTCCGTCGCAGCACGTACGTCAGCGCGACCATGAGCGCGACGGTCAGGATCACGATCGCGAGACGGATGCCTTCGAAGGTCGCGTCACCGAGGCGAAACACGAACGCCGGCACGGCGCCGGCCGGAAAGGTGATGAAGTCGCCACCGTAGCGAAGCTCGACCAAGCGGACCACGATGAGCGTGACCGCGAGGCTCGAGATCATCGACGAAAGCGCCGGCGCCCCGCGGCGCCGAAGCGGTGCGAACGCGACGCGATCCAGCGCGATGCCGAAGAGTCCGGTGACGAGGACGGCGATCGGCAGCGCGACGAACCAGGGCAGCCCGAGCGTCCCGATGACGAACAGCGCGATGAACGCGCCGAGCATGAACATCGTGGGATGAGCGAGGTTCAGGATGTCGAGGACGCTGAACACGAGCGCGAAGCCGAGCGCGAACAGTGCATAGATGCTGCCGATGAAGACCGCGTTGTAAAGCTGTTCGGCCACCCGGGGTCTAAGCCCCGCTTCTCACTGGAACGGAGTGAACTGACCGTCCTTGACGGTCATCACGAACGTCGGCTGCTTCACGTCGTGGTCGGCGGTGAACGAGAACGCGCCGAGCGGCGTCGCGAGACTCGAAACGCCTTCGAGCGCCTTCTTCACCGCGGCACGGTCCGTCGCGTTGCCGGAGCGCTTGAGCGCGTCCGCGAGAACGATCATCGCGGTGTAGGACTGCGCCGCGAACTGGTCGGGATCCGTGCCGAACTTGGCCTTGTACGCCGCGACGAAGTCGGTGTTCGTCTTGTCCGTGCTTGCCTTGGACCACGCGGTGCCGACCACGATGAGTCCGGCATTCGCGTTCGAGAGAAGCGCAGCCGAGTTGAGGCCGTTCCCGCCGATCACCCGCTTCCCGGGCATCTGCTTCGCGACCTCGTCGAGGATCTTCCCCGCCGCGCCGGCGAGAGACGACGCGACGATCGCGTCCGGAGTCTCGCCCTTTGCCTGCGTGACGAACGGCGCGAAGTCGACATCCTTCGCCGTGTACGCGATCTCCTTCGAGACGGTCACGCCGTTCGCCTTGAACGCCTCCTTGAAGATCGAAAGGTCGTCCAGCTCGAATTTGCCGTCGCCGTAGATGATCACGACCTTCTTGAGTCCAAGCTTCTGCGTCGCGGCCTTCACGGTCTCCGGCACCGCGGACTGCTCGCCGAGCGACGCGCGGAAGATCCAGTCGCACGGACCGTAGGGACAGCTGCCCACGATGCCAAGGCCGGTGTTTGAGATCGCGATGACCGGGACGCCCGCGGCCTGCGCCACGGGATGCGCGCCCGCCGCGACGGCCGATAGCGTCGGTCCGAGGATCGCGACGACCTTGTCCTGCTCGATGAACTTTTTGAAAGCGGTGATGCCCTGGTCGCGTACCGAGCCGTCGTCCTCGACGATGAGCTGCAGCTTCGCGCCGGCGATGCCGCCCGCGGCGTTGATCTGCTCGACCGCGAGGAGCGCGCCATTCGACTGCTGCGGGTTGTAGAAGTTCGCGGCGCCCGACTTGGCCGTCGCGAGACCGATCTTGAGGTCCGGCTTCGGCGCCGCGACCGTCGCTGACACGGGGCTCGCACTGGGGGTCGCCGTACCGCCTCCGCAGGCCGCGACGAGCAAAGCGCTAGCGAAGCCGACCGCAGCAAGACTCCTCATCCGAGCACCTCCCCAAACTGCCGTCACCGACGGACCCAGGGAATGGAGGATACCGACTACAGCGCCCGCCGGCCCTCCAGCGCGCGGCTGACCGTCACCTCGTCCGCGTACTCGAGATCTCCGCCCATCGGAAGACCGCGGGCCAGACGCGTCACGCGCACCCCGCTTCCCGCGAGGAGCTGCGCGACGTACATCGAGGTCGCCTCGCCTTCCAGATTCGGGTTCGTCGCGAGGATGAGCTCCTCGATCCCGCCGCCACGGACGCGCGCCACGAGCTGCGCGATCTTGAGATCGTCCGGCCGCACGCCGTTCACGGGCGAGATCGCGCCGTGCAGCACGTGATACCGACCCTTGTATTGACCGGTGCGTTCGATGGCCAGGACGTCGAGCGGCTCCTCCACCACGCACACGAGGCCGCCGTCGCGCTCGTCGGACGAGCAGATGACGCACGGATCCGCCTCAGCGATGTTGAAGCACACCGAGCAGTAGCGAAGATCGGTCTTGACCGAGTGGATCGCGGCCGCGAGCGCGTCGGCGTCCGGCAGCGACGCACGCAGGATGTGATACGCGAGCCGCTGCGCGGTCTTGGGACCGACGCCGGGGAGTTTCGAAAGCTCGTCGATGAGACGCGCCAGCGGTCGCGCGAGGGCGCTCGGCATCACATACCGGGGATCTTGAGACCGCCGGTCACGCCGCCGAGCCGCTGCGCGGCGAGCTCGCGCGACTTCTTCAGCGCATCCGTGAACGCCGCGACGACGAGGTCCTGCAACGTCTCGACGTCGTTCGGGTCGACCGCGTCCTTCTGGATCCTGATGGACTTGATGTCCTGCGTCCCGGTGAGGACGACCACGACCGCTCCGCCGCCGGCGCTGCCCTCCACGGTCGCGGCCGCGAGCTCCTCCTGCGCCTTCGCCATGTTCGCTTGCATCTCGCGCGCCATCTTCTGAAGGTCGCCCATGTTCTTCATCATTCGATCTCCAGGATCCGTTCTGGACGCCGGAACGTTTCGAGCGCGGCGCGGAGCATCGGATCCTCGGCCGGCGACGGGGCGTCCGCGGGCAACGTCTGCACGACGCAGCGCACGCGCACGGTGAGGCTGAGGCGCTCCGACAGTCCCTGCTCGAGCTCAGCGCGATAGCGGTCCTGCCAGTACGCGCGCGCGAAGTCGTTGTCGAAACCGATCACGACGGTGCTGCCGTCGACCGTGACCGGCTCGGCCTTCACCAGCTGCGAGGCCTTTCCGACGCTCTGCTCCTTGACGTGCGCGACCATCTCGGCCCAGGCCTTCTGAACGTCGGCGAGCGTCAGCGTGGCGGTCTGCGCCCGGCGAGCGGCGAGGTCGATCACACCCGAACGCTCCGGCGCGCGTGCCTGCGGGCGCGGTGGTGCTCCACGATCCGACGGGGTCGTCGTCGGACGCGCGACGGGGGCGGATTCGCGTCGCTGCGACGACTGCGTCGCCGGACCGGTGACACCGGGCTGCGTGACGAGATCGAGGATCGCGAGCTCGAGCGGCAGCGGCGTACCCTCGCTCGTCTTCAGGTGCTGCTCGGTCTCGATGAGCCGCTTCGCGATCGCCGCGAGCCGCGCCAGCGGGAATTTCGGCGCCTGCTCCGCGATCTTTGCGGCGACGCCCTCGCTCGCGGTCTCGGGTGGCTTGCCCGACGCGTTCGCGAGGACGAGGGCGCGGGTGTGATCGATGGCTCGCTTCACGAAGAGACGCAGGTCGCGACCCTCATCCACCAGCTTGCCCACGAGGCGCACGCCGGCCGCGCCGTCGTTCGCCGCGAGGGCGTCAAAGAGCGCGGAGGTCTCTTCCCATTCGGAGACGCCGAGGAGCTCGTCGACGTCGGCGAGCTTGACTCCGCCTTCTGAGAATGCGGCGACCATGTCGAGGACGCTCTCCGCATCGCGCAGCGAGCCCTGCGCGTGACGCGCGATCGCCTCGAGGGCCGCCGGCTCGCACTTCAGGCCCTCCTGCTCGCAGATCTTCGCGAGCTGCGCGACGACTCCCTTGTACGGGATCCGCCGCAGGTCGAAACGCTGCGTGCGGGAGACGATCGTCGGCGGGATCTTTCCCGATTCGGTCGTGGCCAGCACGAAGATCACGTGCGGCGGCGGCTCTTCGAGCGTTTTCAGCAGCGCGTTGAAGGCCTCGCTCGTGAGCTGGTGCGCCTCGTCGATGACGTAGACCTTGTACTGGCCCTGCGAGGGCGCGAAGCGCACCTTGTCCCGCAGGTCGCGCATCTCATCGATACCGCGATTGGATGCGGCGTCGATCTCGATGAGATCGAGGAACGTGCCCTCGCGGATCGCGACGCAGTTCTCGCAGCGATCGCAGGGCTCGCCGTCCTTTGCCTTGGTGCAGTTCACCGCCTTCGCGATGAGCCGCGCGATGGTCGTCTTGCCGATGCCACGCGAGCCGGCCAGGAGATACGCGTGGGCGACCTGGCCCGAGCCGATAGCGTTCTTCAGCGTGCGGGTGACGTGCTCCTGCCCGACGATGGCCGCGAAGGTCTGCGGGCGGTAGCGGCGATAGAGGGCAGAGCTTTCGGGCACGCGTCGAGGATAGTCGAGGTCCAGGCCGTGCACCCTCCGTCGATCGCGGACATCACGAACACGCACACGCGCGCAGCTCGGATCAGGCTTGCCTGCGGCACGCGACGGCGACCGCTTACCGCTGCTTCCTTCCGGATCTGACGGGGTTCACGGACCGACGCTGCACAGGACCCGACCGTCAACGCTACGCGACGCACACAGGACCCGCGACGCCGGACCTTGGGAGGGAATTCAGCCCCGCTGGAGCGGATTGCGGGTACAGGGCACCGCTAGCTCCCCGCCTAGCACGGCCACGACCATGGTATCGCTAGCGGTCGCGCGCGATGATCTGATCCGCGACCTCCCGCAGGTCCTTTCCCCAGATGTCGGGCTTCTCGAGCAGCGGATTCCACAGCGCGCCGGGACGCGCGACGAATGCGCCCGCGGCGCCGGCCCGCATCGCACCCGCGACGTCCCACGCGTGCGCTGCAATGAGGCGAACGCGGTCCAGCGGCACGCCGAGCTTGCGCGCGGCCGCGGCGTACGCCTCCGGCGCGGGCTTGAGCCGCTTCGCGTCGTCGGCGGTGAGCGCCTGATCGAACAGATCGCGGATGCCGGCGTTGGCGAGTTGCGCCTCCTCGACCTGGCCGGTCGAGTTCGTCAGCGCCGCGACGCGGAATCCGGCGTTGCGCAGCCGCGTCAGGCTCTCGCGAACCTCGGGATGCGAGGGCAGTTTGCGCACCTCCCCCAGGATCGCTTTTTCATCCGCCTCGGTCACGGTCACGCCGCGCTTCTCCGCGGTGAGCGCGAGCGCCGCGCGGAAGTGCGATCCGAAGTCGAAGTACGGGCCGGTCACGGTGAGGAGGAGTGCGGACTGCAGCATCGTCGCGAACCACTCGCGCCGCACGGCCGCGTCGCCGAAGACGCGCGCGAAGTGCGGATCGAGCGGGCTCAGGTCGAGCAGCGTCTCGTTCACGTCGAAGACCAGCACGCGGTCGCGTTCCGTTGTCATCGTGCGGAGAGGGCGGGATTCGAACCCGCGAGCCTTTCGGCTACCCGCTTTCCAAGCGGGCGCACTCGGCCACTATGCGACCTCTCCCGCGCTGAATTATGAAAGCGCCCAGCCGTTCCGTACCAGGCCGACCCGCCGGCGTACTCTGCGCGCGATGCCCGCGCTTAACGCGGCTCTTGCGGGATGGCTGCTGCTGGTGATCGCGGCCACCAGCGCGGTTGGCTACGTCCTGATCTTTCGGCGCGACCTCGTGAGGGGCAGACCGCCCGGGACTCCTCCGCCCCGCTATCTCACGGTCGTGGGATGGCTCCTCGCGTCTGTCGCCGTCGCCTTGTTCATCTTCCTCGTGCTCGTCGCGATCGGCACGAGCTGAACGGAGCGCCAGCGGAGAGGGCGGGATTCGAACCCGCGAGGCTTTCGCCTACCGCTTTTCGAGAGCGGCACCATCAACCACTCGGACACCTCTCCACGCGCAAGTTTAGAGGCGCGAGATGCCGCCGCGGGCGCTCGAGTCAGTACAGGCGTAGGCCGCGCGGCTAGACGGCGACCGTTTCCTTTTCCATCGCCGGCGAGTACTTGCCCAGCGCGGCGGCGGCGGTCAGCTTCGAGCGATGGAGGAACGCACGCTGCGCGCCGGAGACGTTCTCGCGCTTTCCGGACCACGCCTTCTGTGGCGCGGCTTGCAGGCCTCGCCCGTATGAGAAGGACAGCGTCCAGGGCGCCCGCACGTTCGCCGCATAGCGATTGATCGCGTCGAGGTTCACGGTGGCCTCGTCGTCGGACTGACCGCCGGAAAGGAACACGATCCCGGGGACCGCGGCCGGCACCGTCTGCCGGAAGCACTCCACGCTGTAACGGGCGACCTCGTCGGCCGCGGCGCGCTTTGCGGCCTCCTTGCCGGACAGCACCATGTTCGGCTTGAGCAGCATGCCCTCGAGGCGCACGCGCTGCGCCGCTAGCTGAATGAACACCATGCGCAGGGTCTTGATCGTGACCTCGTTGCACCGGTCGATCGAGTGCGTGCCGTCCATGAGCACCTCGGGCTCCACGACCGGGACGATGCCGGCCTCCTGGCTCAGCGCGGCGTAGCGCGCGAGCGCGTGCGCGTTCACGCGGATGCAGTAGTCGGAGGGGATGTCGTCGCCGGCGATCGTGATCACCGCGCGCCACTTGCTGAAGACCGCGCCGAGTCCTTTGTATTCGGCGAGCCGCTCGCGGAGCCCGTCGAGACCTTCGGTCACGGTCTCCTTAAGCGAGTTCGCGAGCGGTTTCGCGCCGAGGTCCACCTTGATGCCGGGATGGATGCCCTGGCCCGTCAGGATCTTCACGAGCGGCGTTCCGTCGGCGGCCTTCTGGCGGATCGTTTCGTCGTAGAGGATCACGCCGCTGATGTACTCGGGGATGCCAGGCGTACGGAAGAGCAGCTCGCGATAGGCGCGGCGATTGTCCTCGGTGTTCTCGACGCCGATCGCGTCGAAGCGCCGCTTGATGGTGCTGGTGCTCTCGTCGGCGGCGAGGATGCCCTTGCCGGGAGCGACCAATGCGCGAGCGATCCCGGCGAGATCTGGCACTACCTCAGGATAGCCATCACGCGGACGGCATGCCGCGATGCGTCGCGAAGAAGTCGCGCAGAAGCGCCTCGCTCTCGGCGCGCCGCACGCCGAGCCGCCACTTGGGATGGTGATTCAGCTTCGGCTCGTCGAACAGCTGCGCGACCGAGACGACCGCGCCCGCCTTATCGTCCGGCGCGCCGAACACGACGAGCGGCACGCGCGCGAGCACGATCGCGCCGGCGCACATCGCACACGGCTCGACCGTCACGTACAGCGCCGTATCGCCGAGGCGCCAACGCCCGAGCGCGATGCCGGCCGCGCGAAGCGCGATTACCTCGGCGTGAGCGGTGGGATCGTGGTCGATCTCGCGCCGGTTGTGCCCGCGCGCGATGACCTTTTCGCCGCGCACGATCACCGCGCCGATCGGCACGTCATCGTGCCCGCCGGCCGCGCGGGCCTCGGCCAGTGCCTCGTTCATGAACGCTGGGTCGTCGCCGGCCCCGGGCAGGGCAGCTGCGTCGAGCATTGGTTCCATCAGACGCCCAGATAGCGGGCTTCGACATCGCCGGCGGCCGCGAGCTCGGCGATCGTCCCCGAGAACACGATGGTGCCCTTGTTCATCACGTACACGCGCTGCGCGACGCGCGTCGCGAGCGCGAGGTTCTGCTCGACGAGCAGGAGCGACAGCCCGCTCTCGCGCAGACGCATCAGTGCGTCACCGACCTCCGTCACGAGCTTGGGCGCGAGGCCCTCGGACGGCTCGTCGAGCAGGAGCAGCGCCGGATCACGCAGCAGCGCGCGACCGATCGCGACCATCTGCTGCTCTCCGCCGGAGAGCTCGTCGCCGCGATTCGCCAGACGCCGCTCCAGCGACGGAAAGAGCGCGAGCACGCGCGCGAGATCCCACCCGCCACCGTTCGAGCGCGCGGCGATCGTGAGGTTCTCGCGGACGGTGAGATCCGCGAACACCCGACGACCCTGCGGCACGAGCGCGACGCCGGCCGCGGCGACGCGGTGCGGCGCCTTCGCGGTGATGTCGCGGTCGCCGACACGGACCGTTCCGCCGCGCGGGCGGACGAAGCCGACGATCGCGTTGATGGTCGTGGTCTTGCCGGCGCCGTTGCGGCCGAGCAGCGCGACGGACTCGCCCTCGCCGACGTCGAGCGACACGCCTTGCAACACGTGGCTCTCTCCGTAATAGGCGTGGAGATCGCGCACTGCGAGCGTCAAGCGACGACCTTTCCGAGATAGACCTCGTTCACGAGCGTGTCGCCGCGGACCTGCGCCGGCGTGCCCTCGGCGATCACGCGACCCTCATGGAGCACGGTGATGCGTTCCGCGATCCGGAAGACGACGTCCATGTCGTGCTCGACGATGATCAGCGTGAGCGACCGGTCGAGCGATGCGATCAGCTCGGTGATGCGAGCGGTCTCCGCAGGCGACATTCCGGCGGTCGGCTCGTCGAGCAGGAGCACGCGCGGTCGCCGCGCAAGCGCTACCGCGAGCTCGAGTTGCCGCCGCTCGCCATGAGAGAGCGCGCGAGCGGGTACCGAACCTCGGCCGCCCAGACCGACGCGCTCCAACAGCTCGTCGGCCGCGGTGAGCTCGCTCGCGGGCGGAGCGCGGAAGGGACGATAGGGCCCGGCCGCGGCGGCCACGCCGATCGCGACGTTGTCGCGCGCCGGGAGGGGGTCGAACAGCTCATTCCTTTGATACATGCGCGCGAGGCCGCGGCGCGCGAGGTCGTGTGGACGTCGCCCGGTCACGTCCTCGCCAGCGAGCCGCACTTCGCCGGCGGTCGGCTCGAGCTCGCCGGTCAACACGTTGAACAGCGTGGTCTTCCCCGCTCCGTTCGGACCGATGATCGCGCGGCGCTCGCCCTCGGCCACCTTGAGCGTGACACCAGCGAGCGCCTTGATCCCACCGAACTCCCGTCGCAGCTCGTGCGTCTCGATCATGTGCGCACCCGCGCGTAGGAAGCCCGAACCAGGCCGACGATGCCCTGGCGCGCCGCGAGCACGAAGACGATGAACACCAGACCGAGCACCGTTTCGGCGAACGTGATGTACGACGGCATCACGCGTTCGATGAACAGCACGACGACAGATCCGACGACGGGCCCGACCAGCGTGCTCGCGCCACCTATCAGGACGGACACGAACGCCTCCACCGAACGCGCGACGCCGACGTCGTTGGTCGAGACGAAACGGATCGAGTACGCCTGTAGCGCGCCACCAACGCCCGCGATCGCGCCCGCGAGGACGAACGCGGAGAGCTTGAGTCGCGTCGTGTCGTAGCCGAGCGCGCGCATGCGGCGCTCGTTCTCGCGCAGCCCGATGAGCGCGCGCCCGTAGGCCGACGAGCGGATACGCCACACGAGGACCAGCACGACGAGGAAGACGACTGCGACGAGCTGGAACAGCGCGTCGGGTCCGTTGAAGTCGAGGCCGAAGAGCATCGGCCGGCGCACGCCCGAGAAGCCGTTCGATCCACCGGTGAGGTCCGCGGCCTGGAACGCGATCGCGAAGACCATCTGGGCGAACGCGAGCGTGAGCATGAGGAAGAAGATGCCCGCGGCACGCACGGCCACTGCGCCGATCACGAGCGCGAGGAATCCGGAAACGACGATCGCCGCGCCGAGGCCGAGGAGCAGGTCATCGCTGCCGAGACGCTGTCCCGCGATCGCGGCCGCGTAGGCACCGGCGCCGAAGTACGCCGCGTGGCCCAGAGAGGGCATGCCGGCGGAGCCCACCAGGAGATCGAGCGATAGTGCGAGGATCGCGAGCACCAGCATGTCCCGCACGATGCTGGTCGCGTAGCGGGACGACTCCCAGGGAGCCGACCAGATCGGGAGCGTGACGAGTAAGGCCGCGGTGAGGACCGCCGCGGCGGGCAGAGCGAAACCTCTCACCGCACGACGGACCGCGCCTCCCTCACTCTTCGGCATCCACGTCCTCGATCCGTCTGTTCAGGAATGGTGAGAAATGTCCGCGGTAGCGGTCTTGCAGCTCCGGCCGCATCCAGTCGTCGCCACGAACGACCTTCCGGCATCGCGACGAGCCGCAGTTGCAGGCCATCTCCCAGTTCGCGATCGATGTCTGCAGCGCGTAATCGATGGTGACCTCTTCGCCGGCGGCAATGTCCCTGCGCGCCTCGAGCGTTACCTCGTCCCGCATCCAGAGATTCGAGTCGCAGGAATGGTTGCCGCGGGCGATGACCTCGTCGTCATCGAGGAGAAGGTTCAGGCCAGCGGCGATAGCCGCGCTGTTGTACTTCGAGCGGGCCTCCGCGACACGCCGCAGCTCGTCGTCATCGATGACGCGCCCGCCGAGGATACCGACCACTTCGCTCTTCGCGATCGGGCCGGTCGCGAAGAGACCGAGCCCCTCAATGAGTGACGGGCGTGCGACGATCCGCGGATCCAGCCAGCAGCGCTCTGGGGCTCGGATCATCGGGCGATCCGCACTCGGCCGAGCAGTCCTGTCGGTCGCAGCAGCAGAACGAGCGCCATGACCGCGAAGATCAACGCCAGCGCGAACTGAGGGAAGAGCACCTTGCCGAAGGTGTCGACCGGTCCGATGAGCGCACTGCCCGCGACCGCGCCCGACAGCGTGCCGAGGCCGCCGACGACAACAACGACCAGCGAGTAGATCAAGTAATCGATGTCCATGCCGGGATAGATCCCGAACACCGGCGCGGCGACGACGCCGGCAAGCCCGGCGAGCGCGGCACCGACCGCGAAGGTGATCGCGAAGAGACGGTCGATATCGACGCCGAGCGCCGCGAGCATCGGCGCGTCATCGACTCCGGCGCGGATCAGCGCACCGACACGGGTGCGCCGGTGCACGACCGCGAGAACGACCGCGAGCGCCGCGCCGAAGGCGATCACGAACAGCCGGTACACCGGATAGTCGCCGCCCATGATCGTGATCGCGTGGTCGAGTCCAGCTGGGAACGGGATCGAGCGGATCTCGCGGCCCCAGGTGAGACCGATGAGGTCCGCGATGACGAGCGAGACGCCGATGGTGAGCAGCACCTGATCCAGGTGGCGCCCGCGCAGACGTCGCAGTAGCAGCGGCTCGATGAGCAGACCGAGCCCGCCGATGATCAGCGGCGCCAGCACCAGCGCGAGCCAGAATTGCCCGGTCCGCTGGACGACGGTGAGCGTGATGTACGCGCCGAGCATGTAAAAGGCGCCGTGCGCGAGGTTGACGACGTCCATCATCCCGAAGATCAACGACAGTCCGGCGGCGAGGATGAAAAGCAAAGCGCCGAACGAGATGCCGTTCAGCGCCTGCACGACCGCGGTCTCGGGAGTCATCCCGAAAGATTATTTGCCGGGATCGGTCACGCGAGCGACCTTGCCAACGATCGTGTTGACGGCCTGGCCGCTCTGCACCTTCACCTCGCGGATGTAGATGTCCTGGATCGGGTTGTGGGTTTCCTTGTCGAACTCGAAGTCGCCGCGCGGGCTCTTGAACTTCACGTTCTCGAGCGCGGCGATGAAAGCGTCCTTGTTCGATGTGTCGCCCCTGACCGCCTGCAGCGCGAGGTCCACGGCCTGCATGCCGTCCCAGGCCTGGACCGCGAAGACGTCCGGCAGCAGGCTGTACTCCTTCTGGTACGCGTCGACGAACGCCTTGTTCTCCGGGTTGTCGAGCGTGACGGCCCAGAACAGCGACGTCGTCGCTCCGTTCGCCTGATCCTTCACTTCCTTGAGCACGTCCTGCTCGGTGAGGAAACCGGCGCCGTTCATCTTGTATCCGCTCGCCGCCATGCCGAGCTGCGTCCATGCCTTGATGTAGTTGATCGCGTCCGTGCCTGAGAAGAAGGAGTAGATGTCCTTCGTCTGCTGGCCCTTGATCGTGGTCACGAAGGGCAAGAAGTCGGCGCTGCCAAGCGGCGCCTTCAGCGAGCCGGTGATCTTGCCGCCGCCTTTGGTGAAGCCGCTCGTGAAGTCGGCGGCGGATTCGTTGCCGAAGCCGTAGTCGGCGACGAACGTGAAGACCTCCTTCACGCCCTTCTGGGTCGCGAAGTACTCGCCGATCGGATAGCTGATCTGGTACGAGCTGAATGAGCTGCGGAAGATGTACTTGCTCTTGCACGAGGGCTTGCAGTCCGTCGTCGTCCGCGTCAGCGCGTTGCCGCCGGCGTTCGTCTCGATGAAGATGAGCTTCGCCGCGTCGATGGCGTTGCGCACCGCGTAGGCGATCGGTGTCGCGACGATGCCCATCATCAGGTCGACGCGATCCGAGTCGATGAACTTCTGCGTTTTCTGCACACCGACGGCGGGATCGTTGGCCTCGTCCTCGTAGATCACGGTGACGGGCCGATTGGCAAGCGACTCGCCCTTCTGCTTGAGGTACAGCTTCGTCGCGCGCTGCATCGAGTTGCCCAGCTCGGCGTAGACCTTCGTGAACGGCAGGAGCATCCCGATCTTGAGCGGCGGACCCGGCGTGGCGGTCGGTGCCACCGACGCGCCGCTCGGCGTCGGCGTGGCGGCGGGACCACAGGCCGCGAGCGCAGCCGCTGCGGACGACGCTGCGAGGAATCGCCGTCTGGTGAGCCGGTAGGCGTGCCCCTCGTCGCCCTTGGTCTCGTCCATCTGCTCCCCTCCAAATGCCGGTGGTCTGACCGCGCCGCGAGCGTATGCCACCGCTCCTCGGGCTGGCAAGCGACATTCGGACGACGCTGCCGCTCGACTCCCAATCGGCAACCTTGTTTGGTATCTATCACAGTGCTATATTCCAGATATTGATGACAACCCCGCGGGGTCCATCGAATTCAACGGGGAGGCAAGTCATGATCCGCGAAAGGCCGGCATTCATCGCACCGGGTCTGATCACGTTCCTGGTCCTGGTCGTTCTCGAGCTGCTCACGATCGCGGCGCTCGTCACGCTCATCATCGGACGGGCACCGGCACTCGTGATCATCCTCGACATGCTCGCGATCGCCGCGGTCGGCATCTGCTTCGGCGGGTTCCTCATCGTCAGCCCGAACGAGGCACAGGTGCTCCAGCTCTTCGGCAACTACGTCGGCACCGTCAACCAGCCGGGGTTCTGGTGGACCAACCCATTCACGATGCCGCGTCGCAAGGTTTCGCAGCGCGTGCGCAACTTCGAGAGCTCGCACCTGAAGGTGAACGACCACGACGGCAACCCCATCGAGATCGCCGCCATCGTCGTGTGGCGCGTCACCGACACGGCCGAGGCGGTGTTCCAGGTCGACAGCTACGAAAACTACGTGAAGGTCCAGACCGAGGCCGCCGTCCGCAACCTCGCGACGAGCTACGCGTACGACTCCCACCAGGACGACCAGCTCTCGCTGCGGACGAGCAGCGACGAGATCACCGGCCGCCTGCGCAGCGAGGTGCAGGACCGTCTCGCGAAGGCCGGCATCGAGGTGATCGAGGCGCGCCTGTCGCACCTCGCATACGCGCCGGAGATCGCGCAGGCGATGCTGCGACGTCAGCAGGCCAGCGCCGTCGTCGCGGCGCGCACACGGATCGTCGAAGGCGCGGTCGGCATGGTCGAGATGGCGCTCGAAGAACTGTCGAAGCGCAGCGTGGTCGTGCTCGACGAAGAGCGAAAGGCGGCGATGGTGAGCAATCTGCTCGTCGTCCTGTGCAGCGAGCAGAACACGCAGCCGGTCGTGAACACGGGCAGCCTGTACACCTAGCGTGGCCGTGGCAGAGAAGAAGGCCTATCTCCTGCGCATCGACGCGTCGCTGCACGAGGCGATGCAGAGGTGGGCGGCCGACGAGCTGCGCAGCGTGAACGCCCAGATCGAGTTCGTGCTGCGGCGCGCGCTCCAGGACGTCGGTCGTTTGCCGACGGGACCGCCGCCGGCTAGGCCGACTCGCGCTCGAAGAGGGTAGCCAGGCCCTGCCCGACGCCGATGCACATCGTCGCGATGCCGTAGTGGCCGCCGCGCCGCTCGAGCTCGCGCAGCACGGTGCCAGCGAGCCGCGCGCCGGACATCCCGATCGGATGCCCGATCGCGATCGCTCCCCCATTCGGATTCGTGCGGTCCTCGGGCAGCCGGAGCGCTCGGATGCAGGGGATGACCTGCGCGGCGAACGCTTCGTTCAGCTCGATCGCATCGCATTCGTCGGGCGCGACGCCGGTGCGCTGCGCGAGCTTGCGCACCGCCGGGATCGGGCCGAGACCCATGTAGTCCGGATGCACGCCGGCTGAGGCGGCGGCAACGACGCGCCCGAGCGCGTGTAGCCCCAGCTCGCTCGCCTTCTCGCGCGACGTGATGATGAGCGCGGCGGCGCCGTCGTTGATGCCCGATGAGTTGCCCGCCGTCACCGTTCCGTCCGGCGTGAACGCGGGCTTCAGCTTCGCAAGCTTCTCGACGCTCGAATCGGGCCGCGGATGCTCGTCCTCGTGCACCAGCGCCGTCCCGTTGTGCACCGGCGCGATCTCGATCGCGAAGAAGCCGTCCGCCCTCGCCCTCGCATACCGCTGCTGACTGCGCGCCGCGTATTCGTCCTGCTCCGCGCGCGAGACCTTCTCTTTCACGCGGACGTTGTCGGCCGTCTCGCCCAGCGAGATCGGGTGATACCCGAGATCGACCATGCGCGGATTGGTCAGCCGCCAGCCGAGCGTCGTGTCGTACAGGACGCGCTCGCCTCGCGGAAACGCCTCCGACGGCTTGAGCGTGACCTGCGGCGCGCGCGTCATGCTCTCGACGCCGCCGGCGATGACGATGTCAGCCTCGCCGTCGCGGATACGGCGTGCCGCGTCGTTCACGGCCTCGAGACCGGAGCCGCACAGTCGATTCACCGTGACACCCGGCACCGAGGCCGGCAGGCCCGCGAGCAGCGCCGCCATGCGACCCACGTTCCGGTTGTCCTCGCCGGCCTGGTTCGACGCGCCGAAGACGACCTCGTCCACTTGATCGTCGCCGATGTCGGTGCGCTCGAGGACCGCGCGAATGACGTGCGCCGCGAGATCGTCGGGCCGCAGCTGTGCCAGCGCACCGCCGTAGCGGCCGACGGGGGTGCGCACGTATCCGAGGATCACCGCGTCGCGCGGGTGGCGGCTCATCCTTCTATCTTCCCTCAAACTTCGCGGGAGTCTTCGAGGTGAAGGCGCGCACGCCCTCGGCGTAGTCGCTCGTGCGGCCGGCGCGATCCTGCAGTGACGACTCCAGCTCGAGGAACGATGCGAAGTCGCGGTCCCACGCCGCGTTGAGGCCCTCCTTCGAGAGCGCGAACGCCTCGGTCGCTCCCTGGGCCAGACCGCGCGCGTACGCGCGCCACTGGTCGGCGAACTCGTCGTCAGACCAGACGCGCGTCACGAGACCGATCCGCAGTGCCTCATCGGCGCTCACCGGGTCGCCGGTCAGGATCATGTCCGTTGCTCTTCCCCACCCGACGATGCGTGGGAGGAAGTACGCCGACCCGGCATCGGGCACGAGGCCGACGCGGGTCCACGCCGCGCGGAACGAAGCGGACGACGACGCGACGCGCACGTCGCACGAGACGGCGATGCCGAGTCCCGCTCCGGCGACAACGCCGTTGACCGCGGCGACGACCGGCTTGCGCATCTCGCGGATCGCCGCGATGACCGGGTGATAGCGGCGGCGCAGCTCGTTCCCGAGCTGGAGGTCTTCCCCGGCCACGACCTTCAGGAAACGGTCGCGCAGATCCTGCCCGGCCGAGAATCCACGACCGGCTCCGGTGATGACGACCGCGCGGACCGCGGCGTCGGCCGCGACTTCACTGACCGCGAGCGCCAGCGCGCTCGTGAGGGCTTCGTCGAACGCGTTGAGCACCTCGGGTCGGTCGAGCGTGATCACGGCGAGCGCGCCGTCGCGCTCGAGACGCAGGGGCCCGCTCATTACTTTCCTTTGAAGCTGGGCTTGCGCTTGTTCACGAAGGCGTCGACGCCTTCCTTCTTGTCCTCCGTCGCGAAGAGGAGGTAGAACGCCTTTCGCTCGAACTCGAGGCCGGCGTCGAGGGTCGAGTTCCACGCGAGATCGACGGCCTCGGTCGCGAGGCGCGCCGCGACCGGCGCTTTGTCGGCGATCGTGCGCGCGAGCGTCTTGGCGTCCTGCAGCCAGCTGACCGCGGGATAGACCTGCGCCACGAGGCCGATCGCCTTCGCCTCCTGCGCGCCGACGAAGCGGCCGGTCAGGATGATCTCGTTCGCGACCCACTTTCCCACCGCGCGCGTGAGCCGCTGCGTGCCACCCGCGCCGGGGATGATCCCGAGGTTGATCTCCGGCTGGCCGAACTTTGCCGTCTCGGACGCGACAATGATGTCGCAGGTCATCGCGAGCTCGCAGCCCCCGCCGAGCGCGAAGCCCGACACCGCCGCGACGATCGGCGTCCTGACACGGCGGATCGCTTCCCAACGCGCGGTGAGGTCCTGCGCGAGCATCGTCACTGGCGTGGCGGTGACGAAGTTCTCCTTGATATCCGCGCCGGCGGCGAACGCGCGTTCGTTGCCAGTGAGGACGACGCAACGGATCTCTGGATCGTCATCGAGACCGGCGAGGGCCGCCACGAGCTCGCCGAGCACCTCTTCGTTGAGCGCGTTGAGCACCTCAGGACGATTGAGCTGGACGACCGCGATCGGCGGCTCGCGCGTCACCAGGACGGTATTCGGCACCTGCTGACCTCCGGTCTGGGAGTGGCGCAAGTATGCGCGACCGGCTTGATACCGGATGCACCCGACAGCAGAGGCCCAAGCGCGTGTCCGCCCATTAGCCTCATCGGTCCGGGGTGGCTGTTGTGGAGGATGCGCTATTCGCGGATCGCCGCCTGGAGCGAACGCTCCAGGTAGCGCGGCTTGCGGGCGCCCTGCTCGTGTTCGCGCTGGGACCGCTGTTCCCGAGTCTCGCTCCAGCTCACGTCCTCGTCCTCGGCGCGGCGCTCCTCGCATGGACCCTCATCAACGCGCGTCTGGTCGAAGGCGCGCGGACCGCCGCCGCCTACGAACGCGTCGCGCGCTTCAGCTTCGTCGTCGATACGTCGGTCGTCATCTATGCGATCTGGGTCTTCGCCGCCGATCCGCAGTGGATCGCGTGGGTCGTCGGCGTTCTCATCATCATCGGCTCGGCGTTCCGCTTCGGCCGCCTGGGCGCGCTGACCTCGACGACCGTCCTCACCGTGGCGTACCTCGTGATCGTCGGCTGGCGCCTGCTGACGTACGGCTACAACATCGAGCTCCAGCGCGTCGCGTTCTCGGTGTCGGTCTATCTCCTGACCGCGCTCATCATGTCGGGCGCGATACGCGAGCTGCTCGAGTTGCGCAAGCAGCGCGAGTACCAGCTCTTCCACGATCTCCTGACCGGACTGCCGAACCGCGCGCTGCTCATCGAGCGCTTGCAACAGCAGCTCCTCCGTCAGCCGCGGACCGGCGAGTCGGTCGCCGTGCTGGTGATGGACCTGATCGACTTCAAGGCCGTGAACGACAGCCTCGGCCACGATGTGGGCGACAACCTGCTCCGTCAGGTGGGCCCGCGTCTCGCTGCGAGCCTCCGCACGGCGGACACGATCGCGCGCCTGGGCGGCGACGAGTTCGCGATCCTGCTGCCCGGCACCGACGAGACCGGTGCCGCGCGTGTCGCACAGAAGATGCTCGCCGCGCTGGAGCAGGCGTTTCCGCTCGAAGGCGAGTCGCTCGACATCGGCGCGAGCGTCGGCGTCGCGGTCGCGCCTGCGCATGCGACGCAGGCGGAGCAGCTGCTATCACGCGCCGACGTCGCGATGTATGCGGCGAAGGGAACGCTCGCCGGCCTCGCGGTGTTCTCCGCCGAGCAGGAACGCGACAGCAGCGGCCGGCTGGCGCTGATGTCCGATCTCCGGCGCGCCGTCGACGAAGGCGAGCTCGTCCTGTATTACCAGCCGCAGGTCGATCTGCGCACCGGTGCGATCACGAGCGTGGAGGCGCTGGTGCGCTGGATGCACCCGAAGCGCGGTCTCGTCGGCCCCGACGAGTTCATCCCGCTCGCGGAGCGCACCGGTCTGATCAAGCGGCTCACGCGCACCGTCCTCACCGAGGCGATCCGCCAGGCACGCGCGTGGGAGCTCGCCGGGCTGCGCGTCCCGATCGCGGTGAACCTCTCGATGCGCAACATCCACGATCCGCAGCTCCCGCAGACGATCGCCCAGCTACTGCAGCGCTGGGACGCGCGACCGGATCTGCTGCGCCTCGAGATGACGGAGACGGTGCTCGCCGCCGACCCGGAGCGCGCGCTGCAGACGATGGACTCGCTGCGCGCGATGGGCGTGCACATCGCGCTCGACGACTTCGGCATCGGATACTCGTCGCTCGCCTACCTCAACCGTCTGCCGCTCGACGAGATCAAGATCGACCGCTCGTTCGTCATCGGCATGATCGACGACGAATCGAGCGCGACGATCGTGCGCGCGACGGTGGAGCTGGGACACGGGCTCGGGTATGCGGTCGTGGCCGAAGGCGTCGAGAACGCCGAGACGCGACAGCGTCTCACCGCGCTGGGCTGCGATGCGATCCAGGGCTTCCTCGTCGCGCACCCGATGCCCGCGGATCAGACCGCGGAGTGGATCGGCAAGGCGACCGTTCCGACCGTGGTGACCGTCGCCCACTGATCGGCGCCGTCCACCGCGCGGACCCTTAGCGAAGCTGTCCTTTCGGCGGCGGCTGGCATTTCGGACACACGAACATCTCATCGAGGCCGTGGCGCGTCTTCACGATCTTCGTACCGCAGCGCGCGCATGGATCGCCGACCTTGCCGCGGATCTTCATGTGGGTGCGGATCTTCGTTCCGAGCTCCGGCGGTAGGTCGTGCTCGACGATCTCGACGGCGCGGGCGAGCGTTTCGCGCAGCGCCGCGTAGAGCCGGTCCATCTCGCCCTCATCGAGCGTCGCGACGCGCCGCTTGGGATGCAGCTTCGCTTGCCAGAGGATCTCGTCGGCGTACGCGTTGCCGACGCCGGCGATGAAGTCGCCGCTCATCAGCAGGTTGCGCAGCTCGCGCCGCGTCGCTTTCGCACGGCGCGCGAACTCATCCGCGCTCCACGGCAACGCGCCGGCCTCCGGCCCCTGCGAGTCGAACGCGGGAACGCTCGCGGTGCTCGCGCCCGGTTCGAGCAGGTAGACCTTGCCCATCCGGGTGTCGTCGCGGTAGCGCAGGTCACGCGCGTCCTTCAGCGGCACGCCGGATCCGATGCCAGCGAAGGTGAGCGCGAACGCCGTCGTCGCCCGGATCTTCGTCTCCGTGGGGACGATGTCGAACAGGCCCGAGAGCATCGGGTTGATCACGAGCCGCGTGTTGTCGTCGAAGACCAGCACGAGAAAACGGCCGCGGTGCACGACATCGGCGAGCGCGAGCTCTTTCAGCGCCTCCGGAAGCGGGCGCGTCGCGCGCAGGACGAGTGGGTCATGGACGCGCACGGCGGTGACGTGCTTGCCGACGAAGGCGGCCGCGATGCGGCCGCGCAGGACGTGAAGATCGGGCCATTCCGGCATCAGTCGGCCACCGCGGCGAGCCAGAGCGGCTCGGGAAGATCGAGGAGCCGCGCGGCCCACGCCAGCGAGACCTTCAGCTGGCGGCGCTGGAACGCGCGGACCCGCGGTACGCCAGGGATGGGCGGACGCCACGCCCGGTCGGCAAAGTAGCCGGCGATCCCCGCGACCGCCGCGTCGACGTACGAGCTCCGCAGCGGCATGACCTCCGCGTACCAGCCCATCGTCCGGTCGACGGGTGGTCCACCCTCCGCCTCGGTCGCCTGTGCAAAGGCCGCCGCGTCGATCTCGTGCGGACCTACGCTGGCGAAGTTCCAGTCGAACATCCGCAGCTGTTCCCCGCGGAGGCGGACGTTGTCAGAGCGCGTGTCGAAGTGGAGCAGCGAGTACGGTGGGCGCAGCTTCGTGAGCCTTCCGGCGTTCTCTCGCAGCTCCGGCAGCGCGACATCGAGCCATTCGCGCGCCTCGTCCGAGCGCCGCCGGGCTAGGCCCGCGGTCCTCGCGAGCTCGCCGCTCTGAGAAAGACGCCGCCACAGCTCGGCGAAGGCGTGGTGCTCCGTGCGGGACAACCAGCGCGGAAGCCGGTGGCCGTGTGTGCTCGCGTGAAATCGCGCGAACGAGCGTGCCGACCGGCGCGCCTTCACCGCTGACCAGGGCGGCATCGTTTGCGGGCCGACGTCCTCCAGGAGCAGAACGTTCCAGTCGCGCCGCTTGAAGGAGCCGAGGAACGCGGGTGCCCAGGGGCGGATGAATCGGCCAAGCTCGCGGTACACGCGCTCCTCTTTTGGCAGCGCGCCCCGCATGTACTCGTTGCTCGACGCGCTCACGCCTTTGAAGAATGCGCGACGCCCGTCGGCGAGGACCATTCGGAAAGTGGCGGACGGGGCGTAGCCGCCGTACACGCGCGCCGCGCGAGTTACGGGCGATCCCAAGAGCCGTGCCACGTCGTCCTTCACTTCACGTGGAACTGCGGACCAGGGTGGCTTCGGTTCAGCTCCCCGTCGTGACACTCGCCCGCATCTGCTGCCACGCCTCGCGAGCCTCTTCGACCGAGCCCTCGTCCTCGATGGTGGAGATGTCGCCGGGATCCTTGCCGAGGATCACCGCCTTCAACACGCGCCGCATGATCTTGCCGCTGCGCGTCTTGGGCAGCATGTCGACGAAGTTGAGCTCGCCGATCACCGCGACCGGCCCGAGCTCCGAGCGCACCGTCGCGAGCAGCTCCTTCTTCAGCGCGTCGGACGGTGCGTGTCCCTGCTTCAGGACGACGAACGCGGAGATCACCATGCCGCGCAGCTCGTCGGGCCGTCCAGTCACGCCGGCCTCGGCGACGGCGGGATTGCGGAGGAACGCGGTCTCGACCTCGATCGTGCCGATGCGGTGGTCCGCGATCTTGATGATCTCGTCGGCACGTCCCGAGAACCACACGTAGCCGTCCTCGTCGATCGAGCTGGCGTCGCCGGTGAAGTACACCATCTTGCCCGGGACCTTCTCCCAGTAATCCTTCGCGTAGCGATCGGGCTCGGCCCAGAGCCGCGCGGTGAGACCCGGGAATGGGCGCTTGATGACGAAGATCCCCTTCTCGCCGGCCTTGACCTCGTTGCCGTCGCCGTCGACGACCGCGGCCTCGATGCCCGCGAGGGGCACGCCGCCCGAGCCCGGCTTGATCGGCAGCAGGGCCACGCCGTACGGGTTGCCGACGACCGGCCCGCCCGTCTCGGTCTGCCAGTAGTGATCGACGACGGGAATGCGGTCGCCGAGCGCCTCCTTCTGGAGCCACTCCCAGGCCGGCGCGTTCAGGACCTCACCCGCGCAGAAGACGCGCTCGAGGGAGCCAAGGTCGTGTTGCTTCGCCGGCGCGCTGCCGTAACGCATGAGGAGACGGACCGCCGTCGGCGAGGTGAAGACGCCGGTCACGCGGTGCCGCTCGATGATCCGATAGAAGGTCTCGGCGTCGGGATGATCGAGCGCCCCTTCGTACGCGACCGTCGTGCAGCCGATGAGCAGCGGCGCGAACACGATGTACGAGTGGCCGACGACCCAGCCGATGTCCGAGGTCGACCACCACACGTCCGTGGGCCGGAGACCGAACATCCACTTCGCCATGCTGTGGACGTACACCTGGTAGCCGCCGTGGGTGTGCACCGCGAGCTTCGGCTTCGCGGTCGTGCCCGATGTGGCGAGGATGTACGCCGGCTCGTTCGCCTCCATCACGGCGTGCGTGTCGTCCTGGCCCGCGGCACCACGCAGGAACTCGTCCCAGGTGATGTCGCGGCCGGCCGTCATCGTGACGGCGCCGGAGCCGCGCTTCAGCACGATGACCCGCTCGACCGTCGGCGCGCCCGCGACCGCATCGTCGACGATCTGCTTGAGCGGGACGTCCTTGCCCTTGCGATACGTGACGTCGGTCGCGAAGACGGCGCGCGCGCCCGCGAGGCGGATGCGCTCGCCGAGCGCGCCGGCGCCGAAGCCGGCGAAGATGACGATGATCACCGCCCCGATGCGCACCGCAGCGAGCATGAGCACGATCGCCTCGGCGCACGTCGGCATGTAGATCGCGATCCGGTCGCCCTTCGTGATGCCGAGCCCGCGCAGGGCCGCGCCGACACGCTTGACCTCGTCGTGCAGCTGCGCGTAGGTGTAGGCGCGCCGCTCGCCGCGCTCGTTCTCGGTGATGAGCGCGGTCCGCGCACCGGCGCCTGCCTGCACGTGATGGTCGACGCAGTTGTAGGCGAGGTTCGAGAGGCCACCCCGGTACCAGCGGAACGTCGGCGGCTCCCATTCGAGCACGCGCTCCCACTTGCGGAACCACGGCAGTTCCTCCGCCGCGCGGCCCCAGAAGCCCTCGGGATCCTCGGTCGCCTCGCGCTTCCACGCCACGACCTTCGGATTCATAGCGGCCATACGGTCCCCTTACGTCCCGTCGCGCTCGCGCAGCTTGAACCGCTGGATCTTGCCGGTCGCCGTCTTCGGCAGGTCGTCGACGAACTCGATCCAGCGCGGGTATTTGTACGGCGCGATCTTCGTCTTCACGAACTGTTTCAGCTCCTCGGCCAGCGCGTCACTCGCCTGCTGGTCTTTCTTGAGCAGCACGAAAGCCCGCGGCTTGACGAGTTGGTCTTTGTCCTTCGCGCCGACCACGCCGCACTCGAGCACGGCCGGATGCTCCATCAGCGCCGCCTCGACCTCTGCCGGCGAGACCCACTGGCCCGAGACCTTGAGCATGTCGTCGGCGCGGCCCTCGTACGTGTAGTAACCGTCGGCGTCGAGGTGGTATTTGTCGCCGGTCACCGTCCACTCGCCGCGGAAGGTGGCTTTCGACTTCTCGTGCTTGTTCCAGTAGAAGGCGCAGCACGAGTCGCCCGACACCCAGAGGTTGCCGGTCTCGCCGGGGGCGAGCTCACGCGCGTCGTCGTCGACGATCTTCGCCTTGTAGCCGGGCACGACCGTGCCGCTCGTGCCGCCACGCGCGCTGCCCGGCCGGTTGCAGATGAAGATGTGCAGCATCTCCGTCGAGCCGATGCCATCGAGGATCTCGATCCCGAAGCGCTTCTTCCACGCGTCGAAGAGCGGCTTCGGCAACGACTCGCCGGCGGATACGCAGAAGCGCAAGGACGAGAGGTCGTATTTGAAATCCGTCTCGGGATACGCGAGCAGCGCGGCGTAGAACGTCGGCGCGGTGTACATCACCGTCGGCTTCTCGCTGGTGACCAGCCCGTAGACGACATCCGGCGTCGCGCGCTCCGGCTTGTACACGACCGATGCGCCGTAGCGCATCGGGACGAACACGCCGTTGCCCAGACCGTACGCGTGGAAGAGCGGCGACACCGTGAAGTAGCGATCCTCGTCGGTGCAGCCGAGCACGTGACGGCCGAACGTCTCCGCGGAATAGATCATGTCGTGCTGCAGGTGCACGGCGCCCTTCGGGAAGCCGGTGGTCCCGGACGAGTAGAGCCAGAAGCACATGTCGTCGGGAGTCGTGTCAGCCGGATCGAGCTCGTCGTCGGCCGCGGCCAGCGCCTCCTCGAACGACGTGACACCGGGCGGCAGCGGACCAGCTTGCGGCGGCGCGCCCGACGTCGTCACGAGGACGTGTCGAAGGCGCGGGCAGTCCTGGCGGATCTCGAGCACCTTCGGCAGCAGTGGCGCGCTCACGACGATCGCGACGGCACGGCTGTCGCGCAGGATGTACGCGAGGTCGCGCGCGATCAGCAGCGTATTCGTCGGTACCGGGATCGCGCCGAGCTTGATCGCGCCAAAGAACGCGTACACGAACGCCGGCGAGTCGAGACACAGGATGACGACGCGATCTTCGACATCGACGCCGAGCTGGCGCAGCGCGTTGCCGCAGCGATCGACGTTCCGTGCCATCTCTCCGTACGTGACGGAGGCGCCCTGGCAGCGGATCGCGACGCTGTCGGGACGCTCCGCGCGGTGTACGTCGACGTACGTTTCGGCCGCGTTGTACCGGTCGCCCAGCTCCGGTAGTCGCAGCTCCCCCACGTCCGGGATTATCGCGGCAGCGTTTCCAGCACGGCGAGCGCGGCACCCTTGCCTTCGTGCAGCCGCTCGCCGTCCCACAGGGCCGGGACGCGATCGCCTCCATGACCGGCGAACGCGGCGGCGCCGTCGGTGTCGACGTTCTGGAAATCCACCTGCGCTTTGAGGCCGAGCTCGACCACGCGGCGGCGGACCGCGGCCGAGTCCGGATCGTCGATCCGGTGGTACAGGATCACGCGTATGCCGGCGCGAGCTCGATGAAGGAGTCCGTCACCTCGGGATGCTCGCGCCGCAAGCGATCGCGGAGACGGACCATGAGCCGCTCCACGTCGCCCGCGGGGATATCGTCGCGCACCGAGACGCGTGCCATGACGAGGAGCTGGTCCGTCCCGATCTGCACCGCGAGGAGCTCGAGGATCTTGTCGATGTACGGCTCACTCGCGATCGTCGCCTCGAGCGCCTCGCGAACCCGCCCGGGCGGCGCCTGGCCGACGATGAGTCCGCGCGCGCCCCACGCGAGCTGGTAGGCGACATAGATGAGGACGATGCCGATGACGCCGCTCGCGAGCGCGTCGAAGCGATGGTCACCCGTCGTCACGGTGAGCGCGAGCCCGATCGCGGCGGCCGCGAGCCCGGCGATGGCAGCGCTGTCCTCGTAGATCACGGTCCGCAGCGCCGGATCCTGCAGGTGCCGGAAGAAGCGACGGACCGGAGTGCCATCCTCGCGCGCGGCGTGGCGCAGCTCGCGGACCGCCACGCTGAGCGAGAACAGCTCGAAGACGCTCGAGAGGCCGAGCACGATGAATCCGACCGCCGCCTGCTCGACGTCGTGCGGATGCACGAGACGGTCGTAGGCCTGATAGATGGAGAAGATGCCGCCGCCGAAGAAGAGCATGAGCGCGACGACGAGCGCCCAGAAGTAGCCCTCCTTCCCGTGGCCGAGGGGATGTCGCTCGGTCGCGGGCCGCGCGCTGCGACGCAGACCGACGTACAGGAAGATCTGGTTGAGCGAGTCGGCGATCGAGTGCGCTGTCTCCGCGAGGAGCGCGCCCGAGCCGGTCAGCGCGGCCGCGATCGCCTTGGTGATCGCGATCGCGAGATTCCCCAGAAACGCAGCCAAGACCGCGCGCGTGGTGCCCTCCGACACGGTCGGTACTGCCTTCTACGCGAGCTCGACGGTTTCGCGCCAGCTGGGAACGCCTGTCGCAAAGCCAAGGGCGCGGACCTTCGGCTCGAAAGCCGCCTGTGCCGCGGGATCGCCGTGCACGATGAACGTCGTGCGCGGCTTCTTGGTGAAGTTGCTGAGCCACGCAAGGAGCTCGGGCTCGTCGGCGTGTGCGGAGAATCCGCTGATCGAGCGCACCTGGCAGTGGACCTCGAGGTCTTGCCCGTCGATCCGGATCTGTTTCGCGCCCTGCTGGAGCTGCGCGCCAAGCGTGCCGTCGCCCTGATAGCCCACGAAGAGCAGCGTCATCGCCGGATCGCCCACGAGCGCCTTGACGTGCTGGACGATCCGCCCACCGGTGATCATGCCGTTGGAGGCGACGACCATGAGCGGTCGCGGCGCTTGCTCGATCGCAAGAGAGTCCTTCTCGCTATTGGTGATGATGGCGTCCGGATAGTCGATCGGCGCGTCGTGCCGTGCGATCAGGGCCCGAGTGTCGTCATCGAAGTAGTCGAGATACGACCGATAGATGTCGCTGGCTTTCTGGGCCATCGGTGAATCGAGGTACAGCGGCAGGTGCGGGATGGTTCCGGCGCTGAGCAGCCGGTCCAACTCGTAGACGATCTCCTGGGTCCGTCCGATCGCGAACGACGGCATGAGGAGCACGCCCGGCGTGCCAGCGGACAGTTTCACCGCCTCGCCGAGCAGTCGGATCGCCTCCTCCTGAGGCTCGTGCGTCTTGCCGCCGTACGTCGATTCGATGAGCAGGTAGTCCGCGATCGTGACCGGAGTGGGGTCACGGATGATCGGCGAGCCCGGCCGGCCGATGTCGCCGCTGAAGACGATCGTGCGCTCCTCGTCGCCGTCCACGGCGCGGACGCGAATGATCGCTGAACCCAGGATGTGGCCCGCGTCCAAGTACGTCGCGGTGATCCCCGGCGCGACCTGGATCTCGGCCCCGTAGTCGATGCCATGAAAAAGTCCGAGCGCGGTATTGGTGTCGTCGACCGTGTACAGCGCCTCGCGCAGCCCGGTGACGGCTTCCGGCGGTGCCTCGCGCGTCGCGGCGGCGGGATCCTCTTTGCTGGCGGCCGTGAGCGCGGCAGCCGTCTCCTCGTCCTCTGCCGCAGCGCGGTCGGGATTCCGTGTGGCGAATCGTTGGTGGCTCTTCGCAGCTTCCTCCTGGAGCTTGGCGGAGTCCAGCAGCACCAGCCGGGTGAGGTCGACGGTCCCCTTGGTCGCGTAGATCGGCTTGCGGAAGCCGGACGCCGACAGATGCGGGATCAGACCGCAGTGATCGAGATGCGCGTGCGTGAGCAGCAACGCGTCGATCTCGCCCGGCTGGTAGGCGAACGGCACGCGGTTGCGGATCACATCGTTCGGGCTCCCTTGGAACATGCCGCAGTCGACGACCACGCGCGCGCGGTTGGTCTCGAGCAGATATTGCGAACCCGTCACCGTGCGCGTCGCGCCGAGAAAGTGCAGGCGCATCCGAGCCATCATCGCACCGGCGCCGGGCGGGGCGCCGAGGGTGATCCGCGTAGGCTGGTCGTCTTGCCGCCGCCCCTTGCCCGACCGGAGCCCTTCGACCCACTGCGGAAAGGCTTGTACACGGGCGACGAGCTGATGCAGGGGTACACGCGGGCCAACCCGGAGGGTGCGCTCGATCGGAAGATCGCTCGCTACTTCGTCGCCGCGGGTGGCCGCAACCCGGCCTCAGCAGCGGAAGCTATCGCGCAGCGGCTCCACGATTTCGGCATCGACCGTGCCCTGACCGCATGGCTCGACGGGACCGGCGGCACCGTCCCCAAGGTCGTTGGTGTGATGGGAAGTCACGCGACGTCGCGCGACGATCCGCAGTACGCATCGGTCGCGGACCTCGGGTGGCGGCTGGCGCGCGCCGGCTTTCTCGTGGCGACCGGCGGCGGACCCGGACTCATGGAGGCCGCCAACCTCGGCGCCTACCTGTCGAAGTACGCGGAGCCGCAGGTGCTGGATCGCGCGCTGGTGGTCTTGGGACGAGCACCGGCATTCGACTCCGACCACGTTCGGTACATCGAGACGACGCGCCAGGTGCTCACCGATTTTCCGGATGGTGCGGTCAGCCTCGGCGTACCGACCTGGGTCTACCCCGACGAACCGGTGAACGTTTTCAGCTCGCACATCGCGAAGTACTTCTCCAACAGCATGCGCGAAGAGGGCCTGATCGCGATCGGCAACCACGGCGTCGTCATCGCCAGCGACACGCCCGGTAGCGTGCGGGAGCTCTTTCAAGCCGCGGAGCAGGACAGCTACTGGGTGGGCGACCGCCGCAGTCCGATCGTCCTGTTCGGTCCCCAGGGCTCTTCAAGCCACGACCTTCTGATCGCACACGCGCGACGCGACGGCTACGCGGACGTCGTCAGAACGTTCGAAGATCCGGCGAAGGCCGTCGACTTCTTCGTCCGCACACCTCCACTCAGCAGGCAGTCCGCGGCGCCGAGGAGACTCGGTGCCGGAGTGCGGCTCAATCGATCCCGCGGCGGGTCCAGAAGCCCTGCGGGTCGTACTCGCGGATGATGCGCAGCTCCTGCGCGGTCGGTGGCTGGGTGGCGCGCACGTCGTCCGCCACCGTCAGCGTCCATCCGGTGTTCGCCGCGATCTCGTCGACCGAGCTCGTCGGGTGATAGGACACGAGCACCGCCTCGCCGAGTGCGAAGCGGAACACGCCGAGCGTGGTGATGAGCACCGACGGACCGCCGCGCGGAAGTCCGACGCGCGCGCGCCACGCGCCGCCCTCGCCGTAGCCGGGCGAGGTGATGAAGTCGACGCGGTCGCGGAGACGCCGCTTGTCGTGCGCCATGATCACGATGAGCCGGTGCGCGAGGCTCGCGATATCCGCGCCACCGCCGGAGCCCGGCAGCTGCACGGTCGGATGCGCGCGGTCCGCGCCGATCGCGGTGCTGTTGAGATTGCCGTGGCGATCGACCTCGGCGGCGCCGATGAAACCCGCCTCGACATCGCCGCGCTGCAGCAGTCCCATGAGGTCGATCGTGCGCGCGCACCACACCGCGCCGGTGACATTCGGCGGATCGCCCATGGTGTAGAGGAGCTCGGGCGACGGCTCGTCGCGGACGATGCCGAGCTCGAACAGGCCGATGGCGTTCGGCGCGTGGGTACGCTTCGCCAGCACGAAGGCGATGAGCGGCAGGCGCATGCCCACGAAGACGCGCTCGCCGTCGCGGATCTCGCGCGCCGCCTGCGCGACCATGAGCTCGCCGGGCGAAACGTCCATTACGTCGGCACCAGCCTGACGAGGATCGTGAGCGCGACGGCGATGACGATCAGCTGCCCGATGGCGCTGGCGATCGCGATCCAGACCGCGCGGCCGGTCGAGATGTCGAGCGCTGAGCGCAGCGCGATGACCGTGGCGACGAGCACCCAGATCCCGACGACCGTCCGCGTGAGCGCCTGCAGGCCCGGAACGAGCTCGAAGACGATGAGGAAGCGCGCGGTGTTCGCGTAACCGAGCGTGCGCGCGAGCTCGCCCCAGCTCGACTTCGTCTGCGGTCCGGGGAACAGCTTCACACCGACGATGTACGCGACCCACGCGTAGAACGCCCAACCGAGGAGCGAGCCGAGCGCACCGAAGAAGCCGCTCGACGCGCCGGTGAGCACTCCGTTCACCGCGCCGCTCACCAGGCTCGTGGCGACGATGATGAACGCCGCCTCGCCGGTCGCCTTCTGGTCGGCTTCGACCTCCTCGTAGACGTCGTCTTGGAGCCGAAGGGCGCCGAGCATCCGGTCGGTGATCAAGCGAGCCATCAGTCCTCACCTCCTCTGGAGATCCGCAGCGCCTGCCACCGCGGTCCGAGCTTCCGCAGGTACTCACCGCGGTCGCGAACGCCGGTGACCCACTCGCCGGTCCAGGCCTCAAAGCCTTCCGCGGTGCGCGTTGCGCGATGGTAGTCGTGGAAGAACTCGTGGTCGCGGCCGTACCGCCCCTGCAAAGGCGAGGGATGGCACGCGCCCGGTTCCTCGACTACGGCGACGACCTTCAGCGCGGGCACGATCGTCCGGTTCGGATCCGCGCCGATCACGTCGCGCGACACGACCTCCTCGGTGAGCACGATGACCGCCTTCGCCGCGAGCGCGGCCTCCTGCGACACGCCCCACGGTCCGAGCAACTGCGCGTTCCCAGCCGAGTCGGCTTGCTGCACCGCGATGACGGTGACATCGGGCGTGATCGCCGGGATCAAGAGGAGTGGCGAGCCGTCGAAGGGCGACGTCGCTGGGAGGAACGTGCCGTTCGCGCGCGGGATGTCGCTCCCGAGCAACGAGCGCGTCGGCAGGTAGGGCGCGCCGAGGGCGCCGGCGAGCAGCGCCTGCGCGATGGTGAAGTTGCTGTGATCGCGCACCGCGATGCGCCGCGGGATCCCCTGCTCCATCGCGCGCCGATACGCGTGCGCGAGGCCGGCCGACACGTTGCCCACCCACGCCGCCGTCACGCTTCGTACGCAGCCCGCGCCGATCAGCTGATCGAACGCGATGTCGGAGATGGGACCGATGAGGTCGAGGTCGCGCCGCCGCTGACGGATGAGCTCGTGCGCGAACGCGAACGGGATCGCCGGCTCGAGCGCGCACCCGAGCGCGATCGAGACGCCGTCGGGGACGAAGCGTCTGACCGCTTCCGCGAGGTTGACGCGCTTGTCCGTGTTTAGCGGCCTTTGTACTCGGGCTTCCGCTTTTCGACGAAGGCCTTCACGCCCTCGCGCGCGTCCTCGCTCTTGAATAGCCGGATGAGCGCCTCACGCTCGATCGCGAGACCTTCCGCAAGCGAGCGGCCGTAGCCCTGCACCGTTGCGAGCTTGATCTGCCCCACCGCGTAGCTTGGGCCCCTCGCGAGGTCCTGCGCGAGCGCGGTCGCGTGCGCCATGAGGTCGGCGGTGGGGACGATCTCATCGACAATCCCGGCGTCCTTCGCCTCCTGCGGCGAGAGCGTCGTGCCGCGCAGCATCAGCCGGAGCGCCTTCTGGCGCCCGATGAGCCGCGGCAGCCGCTGCGTGCCGCCGGTGCCGGGGAGCAGGCCGAGCGTCACCTCGGGCAGACCGATCTTGTAGCTCCCCTCCGCCGCGATGCGGAAGTCGCAGCAGAGCGCGATCTCGAGGCCGCCGCCGAGGCAGTGCCCGTTGATCGCGGCGATCACGACCTTCGGCGTGCTCTCGAACTTGCTCATAGCCTCGTTCGCGCACACCACGAACGCGTTCTGGGTGTCGAAGTCGCTCTTCGCGAAGACCGATACGTCCGCGCCCGCGGAGAAGAACTTCTCCGAGGCGCTCCGCACCACGATGGCCTTGATGCCGTCGTCGCTCCGCGCGGCCTCGATCGCGGCGTCGAGCTCCTCCATGAACGCGCGGTCGTAGGAGTTGGCGGGCGGGCGGTCAAGAACGATGTGTCCGATCGCATCCTGCTTCTCGAGTCGCACGGCCATCTTTCCGGACCTCCCACTGGTGCTGCGCGCATACCTTATAGACCGTTGGACCGTTCGTCTGAGCGAACGCTCGGCGCGCGGACGCGGGCGCGATGACCGAGACTGGTGCCCGCACAAGTGGGTCGCTACGAGATCGCGGTCCTGCCCGGCGACGGCATCGGGAAGGAAGTGATGCCCGAGGCGCTGCGCGCGCTCGACGCGATCGCCGCGAAGCACGACATCTCGTTCACCTACCGGCACTTCGACTGGAGCTGCGAGACATACCGGACGACCGGGCGAATGATGCCCGTCGACGGCATCGCCCAGCTACGCGAGCATCACGCGATCCTGCTCGGTGCCGTCGGCTTCCCGGGAGTACCGGATCACATCTCGCTCTGGGGCCTGCTCATCCCCATCCGCCGCGAGTTCGACCAGTACGTGAACCTGCGCCCGGTGCGCCTCTTGCCCGGCGTGACGTCGCCGCTGCGAGATGGCAAGCCGGACTTTTGGGTCGTGCGCGAGAACACCGAGGGCGAGTACTCGCAGATCGGTGGGCGTTCGGGCGAGGGCGAGAACGAGGTGGTGCTTCAGGTCGCGACGTTCACGCGTCGTGGCGTCGATCGGATCCTGCGGTACGCGTTCGAGCTGGCGCGAAAGCTTGGGCGCTTACATGTCACGTCGGCGACCAAATCGAACGGCATCTTCCATTCGATGCCCTACTGGGACGAGCGCTTCCGCGCGATCGCGAGCGAGTTTCCTGACGTGCGGGCTGACCAGTACCACATCGACATCCTCGCCGCACGGTTCGTGATGTCGCCCGAGCGCTTCGACGTCGTGGTCGCGAGCAATCTCTTCGGTGACATCCTGTCGGATCTCGGTCCCGGCACGACCGGGACGCTCGGTCTCGCGCCGTCTGCGAACATCGATCCATCGCGGCGCTTTCCCTCGATGTTCGAGCCGGTCCACGGATCCGCGCCCGATATCGCCGGACGGGGAGTCGCGAACCCGATCGCGCAGATCTGGGCAGCCGCGATGATGCTGGACCACCTGGGAGAGCATGCGGCCGGCGCCGCGATCGTGACCGCGATCGAGACCGTGCTTGGCGATCCGAACGCGCCAAAGACGCCGGACCTGGGTGGACACGCGACTACGGCGGCTCTCGGCACTGCCGTGGCCTCGCGTATCCGCGGCGAGCGCGTCTTGTCGCCGCGCTCCTAGACTGGTCATGATCACGGGGAGGTCCTGAATGGCCAAGATGCTCATCGGCGGAGAGCTCGTCGATGCCCAGGGTGGCAAGACGACCCTGGTCCGCAATCCCGCGAACGGCGAGGTCGTCGGCCAGATCCCGCGGGGGATGCCGGCCGATGTCGACGCTGCGATCGACGCGGCGCGAAAGGCCTTCCCGGGCTGGGCGGCGACGCCTGGGAGCAAGCGCGCGAAGCTCATGCACGAGGCCGCGCGCAAGATGCACGAGGTCGTCGACGAGGTCGCCGAGCTGCTCGCGAAGGAGCAGGGCAAGCCGCTCGCGCACGCGAAGATCGAGGCGCAGCGCGTCGCCGAGAACCTCGAGTACTTCGCGGGACTCGCGGACAAGATCCGCGGCGATTACATCCCGCTCGACGATCCATCGAAGTTCGGCATCACGATGCGTCGCCCGGTCGGCGTCGTCGCCGCCATCACGCCATGGAACTTCCCGTTGACGCTCTTCGCCAACAAGCTGTGTCCCGCGCTCGCGACGGGCTGCACGATCGTGCTGAAGCCCGCGTCGACGACACCGCTCGCGACGCAGCGCGCGATCGAGGCGATCAACTCCGCGGGCTTCCCGGCCGGCGTCATCAACACCGTGCACGGCTCGGGCGGCGAGATCGGCGACGCCCTCGTCGGCCACCCCAAGATCAACAAGATCGCGTTCACCGGACAGACGGCGACGGGCAAACGGATCATGCAGCTCGCCGCGAAGAACGTGACGCGCGTGACGCTCGAGCTCGGCGGGAGTGACGCGATGATCGTCGCCGACGACGCCGACATCCGGCGCGCCACGGCGGCCGCGGCCATCGGACGATTCTTCAACGCGGGCCAGGCGTGCCTCGCGGTGAAGCGCATCTTCCTCTTCGAGAAGATCGCCGAGGAGTTCATGACCAAGTTCACCGAGCGCGCGCAGAAGGAATGGAAGATCGGCGAGCAGTTCGCCGCCGACACCAAGATGGGGCCACTCCACACCGAGCAGCAGCGCGCCGAGGTGGAATCGCAGGTCGCCGACGCCGTGAAGCGCGGCGCGAAGGTGCTCGCGGGTGGCAAGCGGCCCGACGGACCGGAGTACGCGAAGGGCTGGTTCTACCCAGCGACGGTCCTCGCCGACGTCCCGGAGGACTCGCGCATGGCCACCGAGGAGGTCTTCGGGCCCGCGGTGCCGCTCTTCATCGTGAAGGACCTCGACGAGGCGATCGCGAAGGCGAACTCGTCGATCTACGGCCTCGGCTCGTCGATCTTCACGCGCGACATGGCGAAGGCGCGCAAGGCCGCCGAGCAGCTCGACGCGGGATACACCTGGGTGAATGACATCCAGGTCGCATACGACCAGCTGCCATTCGGTGGCGCGAAGCAATCTGGATTCGGCAAGGAGCACGGCATCGAAGCGGTCGAGAGCTACACCGAGAAGAAGTCGGTGGTCCTCGGCTCCGCGTAGGAGGACGAGATGACCGACGCGCAGACGCTCATCACCGAAGCCCAGGAGCTGGGCCTCTTCAAACCGCAGGCGGCGTTCGAGGTGCACTGCTCGAACTGCCACGGTCGCCTCGATGGCCGCGGCGACTGCCCGACCTGCGGTCTCATCGGACGCGGGCCCGCGGAGCTCGAGCGCCGGGCGCAGACCGACCCGGCCGGAGTGAGCAAGCTGATCTCCGCCGCGATCCAGAAGCGCAAGAACTACCGTCCCGCCGGGCGGGAGAAGGGCGCCGATCGTTAGCGCTTCAGCTAAGACGTATTGAGTCGATAGCCCACGCCGCGGACGTTCACGATGAGCCGCGGCTCCGACGCATCGTCCTCGAGCTTGTCGCGCAGACGCCCGATGTACACCTTGAGGTAATGGTTCTCACCGCGGTACTCCGGGCCCCACACCTTCTCGAGCAGCGTCTCGTGCGGTAACGCTTCACCACGTCGCGCGGCGAGCTCCGCGAGAAGATCGAATTCCGTCCGCGTGAGCCGCACCTCCTCGCCGCTGAGGAACACGCGGCGTCCGCCGACGTCGATCCGCAGCGGTCCGGCCTCGATCACGCCGCGCCGCGGCTCACCGCCGGTGTGCGTGGTGCGCCGCAGCACGGTCTCGATGCGCGCGAGCAGCTCGCGCGGGCTGAACGGCTTCGTCATGTAGTCGTCGGCGCCGAGCTCGAGTCCGCGGATCTTGTCGTGCTCGAGCCCGCGCGCGGTCAGCACGATCACCGGCAGATCGCTGGTCCGCCGCAGCTCCTCGAGCACCGAGAAGCCGTCGCGCCCCGGCAGCGCGAGGTCGAGCACCATGATGTCCGGCTGCGTCTCGGTGACCGCGCGCAGCGCCTCCTCGGCGTTCTCGGCCTCGATCCCCTCGAGCGGCAGGCGTGCGTACTGGAGCGCGCTGCGCACCAGCGAGCGGACGTCGGGTTCGTCGTCGACGATCAGGACCTTCACGCGCTCTCCGCGGGCAGCCGCACGACGAAGGTCGATCCCCCGCCCGGCGTGTCCTCGTAGTCGAGCGTGCCCCCGTGCAGCACGACGAGCGATCGCGCGATCGAAAGGCCCAGGCCCGCGCCCGGCGTCGCGCCGACCCCGCTGCCGCGGAAGAACTTCTCGAACATGTGCCCGCGCTCCTCCGGCGGGATCCCCGGGCCGTGATCGCTCACGGCGATACGGAAGAGGCTGTCCTGCCGTTCGGCGCGCACCGTGATCGGCGTGCCGCTCGGCGCGTACTTGATCGCGTTGCCGACGAGGTTGCTGAGCGCCTGCCGGAGACGGCCGCGGTCGGCTGAGACTGTCATGGTGTCCGCGGGCGCATCGAGCGCAAACCATTGGCGGCGCTGCTTCGCGAGGATCTGGTGGTCGGCGACGATCTCGCCGAGCAGCACGCGAACGTCGAGGTCCTCCGACTCCAGCGCGACGGCGCCCTGCTCGAGACGCGCCATCTCGAGCAGGTCCTCGGTGAACTCCTCGAGTCGTCGCACGTTGCGCTCGGCATTCTCCGCAAGCTCGCGCTGACCCGGCGTGAGCAGACCGGGCCGCTCGCCCAGGAGCAGCTCGACCGCGCCGCGGACCACGGTGAGCGGGCTGCGGAAGTCGTGCGACATCGCGGCGAGGAAATCGCTCTTCATCCCGTCGACCGCACGGAGCGCCTCGGTCTCGGCGGTCTGCCGTTGGAACGCTTCGCGCTGCCCGCGCAGCCCGCGCAGCTCGCGGACCAGGCCCGCCATGAGGAACGCGGCCAGGAAGTTCACGGTCACGGTGAACACGATCCGCTCGGGCTCCAGCGCGTAGCCGTACGCGTTCGCCCGAAAGAACGCGACTGCCACGTACGCCAGCGACATCGCGCCCGCGCCCGCGAGTCCGCCGCGCCGGCCGAAACGGAAGCCACCGGCGATGATCAAGAGCGGCATGACGATGTAGGTCGTCCATCGCGGGTCTGACGAAAAGACGAAGATCGCGAACGCGACGACGATGAGATCGATGAAGTAGACCGCACGAGAGAGACGCTCGGCGCCGTCCACCGAACGGATCTGGCGCAGGGCGGTCTCGATGGCCGCGGCCTCGATGAGCAGTCCAGCGCCGAGCAGCACGAGCGACCACGCGCCGAGGTTCGGGAAGAACGGACCGAGCAGGAAGGCGAGACCGGAGCCACCGACGCGCACCAGATTGAACGTGCGCTCGAAGCGCACGATCTCCTCGCGTCGCTCGTCGACGAGCATCAGCGTCTACCCAGGGAGGGCGCTCTCCACCGCGCTGCGCAGCTGTTCGTCGTCGTACTGAAGGGCCTGACCGTTCCGCTGCGTGCTCGGCAGCACGAGATACCCGATCACGCGGGCCGGCGCCTTCGGATCGACGAGCCGTCCTTCGCGCGCGGCCTCGCGGTACTCGTCGGCACGCGGGAAATCCGACGACGCGGTGCGGCGGATGCGCTCCTGCATCTCGGTGTCCATCGCGCCCGGGTTGAACGCGCATGCGGTGACACCGGTCCCCTCGATCTCGAGCGCGAGGCTCCGCGTGAGTTGCACGACCGCGGCCTTCGCGGCGGAGTACGCCGTCCACCCCGCGCTCGGTCGCGTCGCGGAGCCCGACGAGATGTTGACGATGCGGCCGACTCCGCGGTCGAGCATTCCCGGCAACACGGCGCGGATCGGCAGGTAAGTGCCACCGACGTTGATCGCGATGTTGCGTAGCCACAGCGCCGCGTCGGAGCGGGCGAGCGGCGCCATCGGGTCGACCATGCCTGCGCAGTTCACGAGGATCGACGCGGGTCCGACCCAGCGCGCGGTCGCGAGGGCGAGGTCCTGCACCTGCCGCTCGTCGGCGACATCGGCGGTCTGCGCGAGCGCGTGGCCGCCGGAGCGCCTGATGCCCTTCACCACCTCGTCGAGCTCGGGCGCGTTGCGCGACGCGAGCACGACCGAGGCGCCGAGCGCGGCGAGCGTCTCCGAGACCGCGCGCCCCAGCCCGCGGCCAGCGCCGGTGACGATCGCGACCTGCCCTTTTAGAAGGGTCACGGCGGCAACGATAGCGAAGGGGTCTGTTCGCTCAGCGCACGGGGCTGGCGAGCGTGCGCGCGAACGCCTCGGCGAGACGGTCGATGTCGCTGTCCTGATGCAGGGCCCAGAACGAGATGCGGATCGCCTCGAGCCCCGGCTCGGAGAGGTTCTTCACGACGATCCGCTGCTCGCGCCACATCCGTTCGACGATCTCGAGGGACGACGCGCCTTTCGGCGCGGCGACGACGATGCCGGTGGGGTCGCTCGGCCGCGACAGGACGTCGAACGGAAGGTCCGCCAGACGCCCGAGCAGACGCGCCTTGAGCGCGCGCACGCGCTGGCCCACGGTCGCGCCGAGCCGGCGATGCACCGCGAGCGTCTGGCGCAGACCGTGGAACGCGCCGGCGTCGACGGTGCCGATCTCGAAGCGCGACGCCTCAGGCTTCAGCGTGACGCCACCTTCCAGGTCCATCGCGTTCTGCGAGCGCCAGCCGAGACGCGTGCTCTCGAACCGGGTCGGGTCCGTCACCCAGAACGCGCCCACGCCGAGCGGACCGTGCAGCCACTTGTAGCCGAGGAACACGTAGCCGTCCGCGCCCAACGCGCGCACGTCGACCGGGTACTGGCCCAGCGCCTGCGCGCAATCGACGATCACCGTCCCGCCGGCGTCGTGCGCGATGCGCGTCGCGTCGGCGACCGGCAGCACCTTGCCGCTCTTGCAGCCGACCAGGGAGATGACGAGCGCCTCGGCCTCGTTCGCGAACGCGCGGCGCACGTCCTCGAGGAAGCGCGCATCGTCGCGGTGCGGAATCACCTGCACGCGGTCGCCGCGCGCGCGGCGCGCGAACACCGGCAGGAGCGCGCTGCCGTGCTCCTCCGCGGTCGTGACGATGAGCGCGCCGCCACGTCGCGGGAGGCGTGGCCGGAGCCGCAGCCCGCCGACGAGCGCGTTCAGGCCGTCGGTCGCGGACTGCGCGAGCGCGACGCGCGACGCGCCGCCCTCGTCGCCGATCGCGGCCGCGATGTCAGCGCGCGTCGCATCGAGGCCGGCGTTGTACGCGTCGTACCCCACGTGCGAGAACATCCCGACCGACGAGAGCCACGAGCGGTAGCTGTCGGCGGCGCGGTGCGCGACCGGGAAGGTCGGCCCCGAGCCCGCGACGTTGAAGTAGAGGAAGTCGCCGCGCAGCGCCTGAAGCGCCTCGCGCGAAACGTCTGGCGCGGGATCGAGCTCTGGCGCGCGCTCGTCGCTCATGTTGCGGACGATACCCTTAGATCGGTATCAGCTCGCGACGGATCACAGCGACTCGCGCGGCAGCGTGAGGTGCCCGAGACCAACCCGGCACACCCGCCCAGCGAAAGACTTCACGCAAGTAAGACACGAACGACGTGTTGTGCCACTCATTCAGCAAAACGCCGTCCGCGGCGGATGACGGGAGCTCGAGTTCGTACGGTGCGCCTCCGCTGATCTCATCTTTGTGCAGCGCGTCAGGAGCGAGCGGCGCGCGAAAGCGGGGCTCTAGCCGGCGGCGCTCGGAGTCGGAAGCCCATTCATGAAACTCCGCGATCACGGATTCGATCGGACCGACGACGAGCGGGTCAGGCAGAGGCTCCTCCTGCTTGTCCGGCGGTTCGCGCATGAAGCACACAGTGCCCACAACTTCCCACCAGCCCTTATCGATGCGGGCAAGGGACCGCACAGTGCTTCGAGCTCATCGATCTTCTCCTGGACATTCGGACTTGGCAGAGCGTGTACGCAGTAGTCGGTAGGCGGACCGGACTTCGGAAAGCGGAAACGCCAACCGATGGACGGGAGGAGCGACTTCAGCGTCTCGACATTACGGAGTGCTCGCCGCATGGTCTCGCGCGCGAGAGCATTGACGGCTGGGGCAACGGCGGGGTCGGCCGCGCCCGGACCGAGCGCGAGCACTTCGTCCCAGACGATTTCGTGCTGGCCGGCTGCGTATCGCTCAACCCAGCTGCTCACTTGCTGGATCCGATCAGGACGTCGTTATCCCGCGGATCGCGAGGCCGGCGGTGAACAGCGCTGCGAGGCCCAGCGCGACGGACTGGCCGCGCGGCGTGCGGTCGCGCACGAGCGTCGCTGCGAGCGGCATCGCGACGACCACAGCGAGGCCGTAGAGGATGTGCAAGGTCTCCCGTGGCGCGCCACTGAACAAGAGAACGAACAGGCCGAGCCCACCCTGCACGACCGCGGCGATCGTCGCGATCGCGATCGCGCCGCGGAAGCTCGCGTTCGGCCCGCGGTCGCGGACGCCTTGCACGATGCCCCAGAGCCCGACGAGCGCGTAATAAAGGACGAGCGCGTAGCCGACGCGGCCGTGGAGCGACAGCACCAGGTCCACGGCCGAAGGCTAGGGCATCCGCCGCATATGCTCGTTCCGTGATCGACGTGCGCGACCTGACGCGTTCCTTCGGGCGCACCGTGGCGCTCGACCACGTCTCGCTCCGCGTCGAGCCCGGCGAGATCGTCGCGCTCCTCGGCCCGAATGGCGCCGGCAAGACGACGGCAAGTCGCATCATCTCCGGCATCCTCGCGCCCAGCGAGGGCGATGTGCTCGTCGACGGGATCTCGGTCCGCGCGGATCCGCACCGCGTGCGCCAGCGCTGTGGCATGGTCACGGATCAGCCCTCGCTCTACGAGCGCATGACGCTCCGTGCGTACCTCGGCTTCTTCTGCCACCTCTACGACGTTGCCGCCGCCGGCAAGCGCACCGAGGAGCTCGCGGAGCTGCTCGGCCTCACCGACCGCCTCGACGTCCGCCTCGGCGCGTTCTCGCGCGGCATGAGGCAGAAGGTCGCGATCGCGCGCGGCCTCGTGCACGACCCCCCGGTGCTCCTCCTCGACGAGCCCGCGACCGCGCTCGATCCGGAGACCGCGCGCTCGCTGCGATCGTTCATCGTGTCGCTCCGCGCGCGGCATCGCGCGATCCTCCTCTGCACCCACGACCTCGACGAGGCGCAGCGCATCGCGGACCGCGTCGTCGTCCTCTACCGCGGCCGCGTCGCGCGTGAGGGACTGACCGGCGCGCTGCGCGCCGATTCACATCCGCGGTTCGTCGTCTCGTTCACCGGCGACGCCGCGGTCGCGCGCGATGCCCTCGCCCGCGCCGGCGTGACGGCGGTGCCCGCGAGCTCTGAGAACGGCTACGCGGCGCTGCGGTTCGACGCCGACGAGCCGGGGACGACGAACCCCGCGGTGCTCCGCGCGCTCCTGGGCGGTGGCCTACGCGTCATCACGCTGGTGCGCGAAGAGCGCTCGCTCGAGGACGCGTACTTCGCGATCGTCGCCGAGGCGCGCGAGCCTGGGGCCGAGAAGCCCAGTGGGTAAGGCCGCGCTCATCGCCTGGCGCGAGATCCGCTGGGAGATCTTCGGGGACCGCGGTGCGATCATCCGCACCGGTTTCTTCGCGCTGCTGCCGATCCTCTTCGTGCTGAGCGGACGCGGGACCGGTCCGGGCGGCCCGAACGACATCTCGATGCTCGTCCTCGCGCTGCAGAGCACGCTCATCCCAGCCCTCTCCGGCGTCGCGCTCATCGCGTCGACCTTCACGCAGGAAAAGGAGAACGGCACGCTCGTGCCGCTGCTCGCGTCGCCGGTGCGCGACATCGACATCGTCGTCGGCAAGCTGCTGGGCATGGTCGGGCCGGTCATGGTCATCTGCGCCGGCAGCCTCACCGTGTATTACGTGCTGGGCTCGTTCCTCTTCGGCGCGGCGCGGGTGCGCGAGGCGCTCCCGCCGCAGATCCTCTTCGCGCTCCTCGTGGTCGCATTCCTGTATCTGATCACCGCGGGCAGCTGGGTGCTCATCATCGCCGCGATCGTTCGCACCACGCGCGCCGGCCAGCAGATCGCTGGTCTCATGATCGGGATCTCCGCGGCGATCTTCGCGATCCTCGGCGTCGCCGCGGCGCGCATCGCGGATGGCTGGGCGCTCGTCGGTCTCGGTGTCGCGTTCGTCGTGGCCGACGTCGTCGCCCTTGAGGTCGCCCGCCGCGTGTGGCAGCGCGGCGAGGTCATCGGCAGGCTGTGACCATGCGCGTGACGGCGATACGCTAAGGGGCAAGCTCCCACTGCACCTGCACTCGTACGACGACTTGAAGCTCGCCGGCCGGGAGCTGTGATATCGGCGCCGGGGCGGCGGTCGCCAACGCCGAGAAGGTGCTCCTCATAGCCCCGTCGACGGTAGGCGTGAGGCCGATGTCGTTGACGCTGATGACCTTTCCGAGCTGCACCCCGGCGGTCGCTGCCATCGCCTGCGCTTTTGCGCGGGCGTCCTGGATCGCCTGTTCGCGCGCCCTCGCCTGCGCGGCTTTGGCGTCGAGGAGCGCGAATGCCACCGTCGCGGTGGTTGCGCCGTCGCCCTGAACGAGTGTGTCCAGCGCCTTGCCGACGCCGTCGGTGCCATGGAGCGTGAGGGCGATCTGCTGGGAGGCCTGGAAGCCGGTGAGCCTGGGCGCCTTGCCCTGTTCGTACGCGTACTGCGGATCGATCCGGTAGGCGACCGTTTTGGTGTCGCTATCGGCGATCGCTAGGGCCTTCGCGCGTTCGAGGATCTTGGCGATCCGCCCGGACAGCTGCGCCTGCGCTTCGTCCGCCGTAGCGGCCTGCACGACGGCGCCGACGGTGACGATCGCGCCGTCGGGCTTCGCCTTGACGGTCGCGTCGCCGGTGGTGACGATGCCGGGCGGGATGACCGCGTTCACCGGTAGGGAGAGCGCGGGAGCGAAGGTCGTCGCCTGAGCGGGCGCCTTGGCGGCGACGACGAGTGCAACGACCAGGAAACCGAACGCGAGGACCACGATGAGTGTCCGTTGAAAGAGCGTGAACATCCGATGAATCCCTCCTGCTCCGATCTACCGGATTGACGCGCACCGAGTTGAAAAGTTCCGGCGTGCGGGCGCCAGCTTGACCGGCGTTGACGGACCCGCGCCGGCCCGGTAAGGTTCGCGTCCTCATGGCACGCGGCGTGTTCTTCGTCATCGTTATCGAGCTCCCCAGGGGAGCCGGCGGAGGAGGCGCGCTCAGCTAGCGGAACGAACAGCACCAGCCCGGCGGAGCCTCCCGAAGTCGGGAGGCTTTCTCATTTCTAAGAGGAGGAAGCGATGGCCAGCAGCGTTCACGAACGGATGAAGGAGACGGCGGCGCTGGGGACGGAGATCCCCGAGACGGGCTGGGCGTACCAGGACGGCGTCTTCAAACGGCTCGCCGACGCGCACGTCAGCATCGCGACGCACGCGCTCAACTACGGCACCGGCGTCTTCGAGGGCATCCGCGCGTACTGGAACGCGAGCCAGGAGCAGCTCTACGTCTTCCGCCTCGTCGAGCACTTCGACCGCATGCGCGACAACTGCCGCCTCCTCCGCATCGAGCTGCCGGGCGACAGCGCGATGCTCTCCGAAGTGACGACCGAGCTCCTCCGCAAAAACGAGTTCCGCACCGACGTGTACATCCGACCGCTCGCGTACAAGGCCGCGCGCTCGATCAAGGTCGCGCTGCACGACCTGCGCGGCGGCTTCGGCATGTTCGCGTTCCCGATCGGCGCGTATCTGCCGACCTCCGGCCTCGCGGCGCGCACCGCGACCTGGCGACGCACGGCCGATGACGCGATCCCGGCGCGCGGCAAGCTCACCGGCTCGTACATCAACACCGCGCTCGCGGTCGACGAGGCGCACGACGCGAACGCCGACGAATCGATCTTTCTCACCCGCGACGGTCACGTGTCCGAAGGCGGCAGCGCGAATCTGTTCATGATCCGCGGCGGCGTGCTCATTACACCTTCGGTGACCGACGACATCCTCGAGGGCATCACACGCGACTCGATCATGACGATCGCGCGCGAGCTCGGCCTCACCGTTATCGAACGCGCGATCGATCGCACCGAGCTCTTCATCGCCGACGAGGTCTTCTTCTGCGGGACCGGCGCGCAGGTCGCGCCGTGCGTGAGCGTGGACGGCCGGGCCGTGGGTGACGGGAAGATCGGGCCGGTCGCACGCCGGATCGGCGAGCTCTACTACGCGATCGCGCGCGGCGACGACCAGCGTCACGCGGAGTGGCGCACGGCGGTGTATCGCTGAGCGTTTCCTACCAGGGTCTGGCCGGAGCGTATTCGGAGGCCGCCGCCACGGCGCTGTTCCCCGACGAGAAGCTCCTGCCGCGGCGCACGTTCTCGGAGGTCTTCGCCGCGCTCGAGACCGGAGAAGTGGACGCGGCGGTCGTGCCGGTGGAGAACACCCACGCGGGATCGGTCGCCGACGTGTACGACCTGCTTCGCAACCACGGCAGCGTGCGCATCGTGGCCGAGGCCGTGGTGCGCGTGCGCCACTGCCTTCTGGCGGTGCCCTGGGCGAGGCTCGAGGACATCAAGATCGCGCGCTCGCACCCGCAGGCGCTCGCGCAGGTCGAGGACTTCCTGCGCACTGCGAGGATCCAGCCGGAGGTCGCCTACGACACCGCGGGCGCGGCCGCTGACATCGCCGCGTCGGGCGACCGCACGGTCGCCGCGGTCGCGAGCAAGCGCGCCGCCGAGCGCTACGGACTCAAGGTCCTCGCCGAGTCGATCGAGACGAGCCCCGACAACTTCACGCGCTTCTTCGCGCTCGCGCGCGACGGCGACGACAGCGTGGCGCTCCGCGTTCCCGCGGCGCTCCTCACCGGTCCGTGGAAGACCAGCGTCGTCTACGCCGCGGCGAACGTGCCCGGCGCCCTCACGCGCACGCTGCAGCCGTTCGCGACGGCCGGCGTGCAGCTGACGAAGATCGAGTCACGGCCGAGCCGTGCTGCGCCCTGGGACTACGTCTTCTACCTCGACTTTGAGGCCGACCCGCAGACCTCGCCCGCGCGCGAGGCGCTGGCGCTGATGCGGACCTGCTGCGAGTGGGTCCAGCCGCTGGGCACGTACCGCGCCGCCACGACCGTCCTCGAGCCGGATTGAGCGCCGGCGTAACGACCGCACCAGCCCCCGAAAAGACACGTTGAGCGAGGCAGGTCGACGTACTCTTAGCCCGGGCTGAGGGGAGCGAACAGGGTTGGATCGACAGGGGACCGCGGAGGCACTCCAGCGTCTAGCCGACGAGGCGACCGCGCGCGAACCGTCGCTCGGGACGGTGCTCGCGCGGCTCGCCGACGCCGTGCGCGAGGGACGGACGACCGAGGCCGCCGCCTACACGGGCGCGGTCGATCCGCGCGGCCTCGCGGAGCTGCTCGCCGGAACGCACTCGCGCCTCTGGGCGGTGCTCGAGGTCGTCCGCAACGTGCTCGTCTTCGCGCCGATCGCCGTGACCTGGTTCGGCCTCTCGATCGCGGCGACCGCGTACGCGCAGCTGCTCTCCGCGCGCCCCGATCTCATCTCGCGTCCGTTCCTGCTGCTCTGGCAGGAGGGCTTCGACGGCCGCGTCGTGCTCAACTTCAGCACGCTCGCGATCACCGACGCGAGTCTCATCGGCGTGCTCATCGTGTTGTCGCTCGCACTGCACATCCGCAGCGAGATCCGTGACGCGCAGGTGCGCACGCGCGCGTTGCTCAAGGAATCGGAGATCCGCGCGCTGCTCGGTCATGTGTCGTCGCTCGGCGCGCTCGACTTTGGGACCGGCGACGCGGAATCGATCCTCGCCGACATGGCCGCTGAGGAGCGACGCATCTACGAGCGCGCCGTCGAGCGCGAGGGTCAGCTCTTCGATCTCGAGGGTGTCGTCGAGCGGCTGCGCGACGCGGCGATGCGCCTCGAGCGCGCCGCCGATTCGCTCGCGCGGCGGTAGACCGTGCCGGGCTCCGTACACCGCAGCGTCTCCTTCAATCTCGCCGGCTGGCTCTGGGCCGACCTGCTCCTCGGCATGTTCGCGATCTTCCTCGCCGCGAACGCGCTCGCGCCATCGAGCGAGGCCGCGAAGCCCGCGGGCATCGACCCGACACCGATCGTGATGCGCATCGGGGTGAGCGGCTTCGCGCTGCTCTCCGACGACATCGCGCTCTCGAGCACCGAGCAGCACCGCATCGCCGCCGAGATACGCGACCAGCTGGCGGCGCAGGCGCCCGGGCGGCACGCGGCGATCGTGTTCGCGTACGGCGCGCACGGCACTGCTGCGCAGGGCGACCGGATCGCGGCGCTGTCGGTCGAGCTGCTCAAGGACGGTCAGTTCTCCGGGACGGTGACGAAGGCGTACCACGAGCTCGTGCCCGGCGATCCGGGGACGACACTCGCGCTGGAGATCTACCTTGATCAATGATCGCGATGCGCTGCGCCTCGCCGCGCGCCGCGCGGCGCTGCATGCGTCGATCCACGATGGCGACTCGCGCGCGGCGGCACGCGCAGCGGCGCGGCTGCGCGTTCCCGGCGCGCGGCTCAGCGCGCGTGAGGTCGCGCTCGCAAAGGACACACGCGCCGCGCTCGGTCGCGCGCTCATCGCCGCCCGCATGCCACGTCCCCAGCCGCTCCGCGTTCCTCCGCACGACATCGCGCCGGCGCGCACGGTCCCGTGGAAGCGACTGGCGGTCGTGCTCGCGGCGATGCTCGGGCTCATCTTCCTCGTCCTCGGACCCGGCGGCGCGCCGGGCGGAAAGCCCGAGGGCGACGCGAGCGCCGTCGCGCCCGTGGTCACGCATCTCCAGCCGCTCGTGCAGGTGAGCCGCGGCCGCAGCGCCGCCAGGACCGCGCCGGACGTCGTCGCGGTCGCGCAGGCGAGCGCTGTGCCGTCGTCCGAGCCCACAACGGCACCGAGCGCCGCGCCCAGCGCGGGCGCCGGCGGCACGGGTGGCGCAGGCGGCTCGGCCAGCGGAGCCGGTGGCGGTGGTGGCGGGATCGGCATCGGGACCGGGCCGGGCCTCATCACGCTGCCGACGCCGCGCCCAACGACCACGCCGCGCGTGCCGCCGCCCGGTTACGGGCGCCTGACGATCATCGTCCTCGACGCGGGGACGTTCCGCCCGGTCCCGGACACGTGCGTGTCGTTCGGCAGTCTGAGCTGCGCCACGATCACGGCCGGTGACGCGACGGCCCTCAGTTACCGCACCGACGACAACGGACGCTGGTCCCTGGACGTGCCGCTGGGCGCGCCGACCGTGAGCTACGACATGCTGTTCTTCAAGCTCGGCTATCGCGTCGACATCGAGAAGGTCACGCTGCGACGCGGTGGCACGGTCGTGAGAACGGTCTTCCTGCTCGGGACGGGCTAGCTCTTACTGCGTCGTGAGCGACGCGGTCACGGTGTAGCCCGCGGACGTTGCCGTGACCGTGTGGACAGCGGGCTTCGTATTCGCGGGGACTGTGAATGAACCCTGAAGATCGCCGGTCGTCGACGTGACGCCGCCGACAGGTGGCTGAAGCGGCTGCCCGTCGAACAAGATCGTGTAGTCGCTGCTCGGCGGCCAGCCCTTACCGGTGAACGGCACCGATCCGCCTGATCGCGGCGGGAAGGTGTTGAGCAGCGTGAACGATGGCGTGTACACGATCGCGACGACGACGTCCGCGGTCGCGGTGAGTCCACCGCCGCTCGCGGTGATCTTGTACGTCAGTCCCGGGACCGCGCTCTGTGGTATGCGGATGCGCGTGAAGAATTGCCCGTTCGTCATGACGTCGGCGCTACCGATCTGGCTTCCGTCAGGCCACGTGATCGTCACGGCCGCGCCGACGGGCCAGTTCTCTCCCAAGACGCTGAGCGCGCCGCCCGCCGGGGCCGTGCCACCTGTAAGCGTCGGCGATAGCGGCGCTGGCGTTGGCTGAGGCGTCCGTGTCGGCGTCGGCGCGAGGGTCGGCGTCGGGGTCGGCGGCGCGGTCGGGATCAGCGTGGGCGCCACGGTCGGCGCGAGGGTCGGGAGCTCCGTCGGCGGGAGCCTCGGCGCGGTCACCGTCGGCGTCGGGACGACGACCGTCGGCAGCGGACTGATCGTCACGGCGGGCGCGCTCGTGACCGAAGGCGTCGCGCTCGGCAGCGCCGGCAGGGGCGTGCTGGCGCCCGCCGCGAAGCCGATCCCGGGCAGCGGCGCGAACAGCGACGTGTCGGGCGTGCCGCTGGCGGTCGCCCGTGGGGTCGGCGAGCCGACGACCTTGATCGGCGCTCTCTCGACCGCGGTCAGCGGGCCGAGACCGTTCGCGGTGAGGACGCCGCCCAGTCCGGTGCTCACGTCTATCTTCGAGACGAACTTGTCTCCCGGCTGACCGCTGCCGCTCGCGGCGAAGTTGAACGTGAGACTCCCACCGCTGTCAACCGCCGATGCGGTCGCGACGAACGTGCCGCCCGGCGCGATCGACGCGACGTAGACCTGGTACGTGCCCACGCTCGCGTCCGGCACATCGACGAGCTGCGGATCCGTGCCCGCGTCGCTCGCGAGGCAGCCCGGGATCTGACGCACCACGGTCGGACCCGGCAGCACGATGCCGCACGCGCGTCCGAACGGATCGACGGCGACGAGGTACGCCGGCGAATGCAAGCCGAAGCGCAGCCGGTTCGACGGCAGGGTCGACGCCGGCGCGCTCGGCGGCGCGTTCGGTGGCGCCGACGTGGTTTGCCCGGCCGAGACGTTCACGGTCTGGCCCTGCGCCGTGACCTGCACCGTGCCGTCCGTCGTCTGCACCGATGAGGTGCCGTCGGCGAGCACCTCGGTGATGAAGCCGGTGCCGCGCACCGCCGCCGTCAAAGTCGGCGTCCGCAGCTCGAACTTCGAATCGGCATGCGAGAGCCTCTGCACGCTCGCCCAGGTGCGGCCGATGGTCTGCGCGATGCGTATGGCGATCGCGCCGCTCGCGGCGACCTGTGCTTCCTCGATCTGCACCGTCGTCGCCGGCTCGATCTCGAGCGTCGATCCGTCAAAGAACGTCACCACCGCGTGGCTCCGGTCCGCGGTCTTGACGCGATCGCCGGTGTTGACGATGTCGCCGTCGGCCGCGGCCGCGAACGTTGCGGTGCCGCGCGCGACCGAGGCCGAGCCGTCGAGGATCGATAGGATCGTCGCCGCGCTCGCCGCGCGCTGCTGCGCGATGACCAGCACCACCGGCACGACGACCAACACGGCGATCACCGCCGCGATCAGCAGGCGCCGACGCCCCAAGCCCTCTCCCACCCGCTGATAGTGCCGGTGAATAGCACGTCGGTAAATGCGCGAACCGACACAACCTGCGTTCGCCGCGTCACTGTGCCGGGAAGTCGAGGGCCTCAGCTATTGGAGTTTGGCTGCCACCGGGCGCGGGACCGCCGGTCATCACGTAGACGGTGCGGCCGACCGCGACCACACCGATACCGTGGCGCGGCGTGGGCAGGTCGGGCAATCGCGACCACGCGCGAGTCGCCCCGTCGTAGAGCTCGACCTCCTTGTACGTGCCCTCGGGCCGTTCGCCGCCGACGAACACGAGACGATCGCCGATCGCGGCCGCGCCGACACCGCCGCGCGCGGTGGGCGCGTCGGGCAGCGCGTCCCAGCGGTCCGCGCCCGGGTCGTAGCACTCGAGCGCAGCGAGGTTCGTGCTGAGTGACAGCTTGCGCCCGCCCACCGCGCAGATGCGACCGCCGATCATCGCCGCGGCGAGGTGATCGCGCGGGGTCGGGATCGGCGCGACCTGGCGCCAGCGATCGGTGGCCGCGTCATACGCGTACGTCGGCGCGACGAGTCGCTGCCCGTCGTAGCCGCCGACGACGTAGACCTGTGACCCGCGCGCCACCGCCGCACCCTGCGACCGCGGACCCGGCATCGCGGCGATCTCGCGCCACGCGGTCGCGCCCGGCGCGAGCCGGAAGCTCCGTGCGGTCGGCCCGCCGGCGTTGCCGCCGAAGACGTACACGCCCGCGCCGGCGTCGGCCGTCTCCGGCACCGACGCGGCCATCGCGTGATCGACCTCCAGCGGAAGATCCGGTCCGCGCCGCCAGCGCTGCCCGTCGAAGATCTCGACGACACGACCGCCCCCGAACCCGCCGATGACGTAGACCTCGCTCCGGAACATCGTTGCGGCGACCTCGCTGCGCGCGGTCGGGATGTCGGCGATGCGACGCCACGCCATCGCCGCCGGCGATGCGCTCGCCACGTACGAGACCGCCGGACTGCGCGTGACAAGTGTCTGTGTGGTCGACTGAGGCGAGCCTTCACCCGGCGCGGCGCACGCGCCGAGCAGCAGCACTAACAGCACGAGCCGCATCCGCACCTATATAAAGGACAGCGCATGCCGACGGTGTCCGGGAGCGAGCTCGTCACGGCGCTGTCCGCATTCATCGCATCGTTCCTCTCCGGCCTGCTCGGCATCGGTGGCGGCGTCGTGCTGACCCCGCTACTCCTCTATCTCCCGCCCGCGATCGGCATCGGCGCGCTGCCGGTGAAGATCATCACCGGTCTCACGATCGTGCAGGCCATCTTCGGCAGCGTGCTGGGCGCGTTCCGCCACCGCGCGTACGGCAACGTATCCGTGCGTCTGGTCCTCACGATGGGGCCGACCGGCGCGGCGGCGTCGCTCCTCGGCGCGCTCGTCTCGCGCGACGTGGACGACCGCGTGCTGCTCGGCATCTTCGCGTTGCTCGCGTTCGCGACGGCGGTGTTGCTGCTGCTTCCGGCGGAGCCGCAGCAGACCGGCAAGGACGATCTGCATGTCAACCTTCCGCTCGCCGTGGGCATCTCCGTCGTTCTCGGATTTCTCGGCGGGATGGTGGGGATCGGCGGGATCGCGACGATCATCGGCGCGCTCGTGTATCTGCTGCGCGTCCCACCGCGCATCGCGATCGGATCATCGCTCGGCATCGGCATGTTCGCCGCGGTCGCTGCGTTGATCGGGAAGGCCGCGACGGCGCAGATCGATCCTCCGCTCGCGGCGATCGTCGCGCTCGTCGCGCTCGTCGCATCGCCCATCGGCGCGTGGGTCTCCATCCGAACTCAGCCGCAGCTTCTCCTGAGGATCCTCGCGGCCGTCGTCATCATCGCCGCGCTGCGTATGGCCGCGAGCGCGGTGTTCGGCTAGGACACCATTCCGCGTCAAAGAACCGTCCTAGCGAGCGACGGCTACATTGGTCCAAGGATGAGCGCCCGCGACACGCTGCCCACGCGCCAGACCGGATCGAGCGAGCGCCGCTCGATCACGGTCCTGTTCGCGGACATCGTGGGCTCCACGTCCATCGCCGAGCGCATGGATCCGGAGGACTGGTCCGCTGTGGTCGGCGAGGCGTACAAGCGGATGACCGGCACGATCGAGCGCTACGACGGGACGATCGCGCGGTTGATGGGCGACGGCGTCCTCGCGTTCTTCGGAGCGCCAGTGGCGCACGAGGACGACCCCGAGCGTGCGGTGCGCTGCGGACTCGACATGGCCCGCGCGATCGACGAGCTGGGCGCGGCTCAGCGTGACAAGGGCGCGAGCGATCTTCGCGTTCGCGTCGGCATCAACACCGGGCCGGTCGTCGTCGGCATCATCGGCAGCGACACCGCGAACGAGTACACCGCGATGGGCGACGCGGTGAACGTCGCGGCGCGAATGCAGTCGACCGCGAGGGCGGGCAGCGTGCTCGTCGCCGCGGCCACGTATCGCTTCATCTCGCCGCTCGTCGAGGCGATCGACGTCGGCCAGCTCGAGCTGAAAGGCAAGACGGACGCGGTCCAGGCCTACGAGATCACCGGACTGAAGGCCGGAGCGAAGGCTACGCGCGGGCTGGTCGGACTACGCGCGCCGATGGTCGGTCGCGATGCGCAGTTCGCCCGGTTGCGCGAGGTGTTCGGCGTGGTGCGCGCGGGACAGGGTCGGGTCGTGTGCGTCGTCGGAGAGCCGGGCATGGGAAAGACAAGACTGCTGTCGGAGTTGCGCGGCGACATCGAGCGCACGGACGGCGCGGTGCGCTGGATCGAGGGACGCTGCCTTTCCTACGGCGAGACGCTGCCCTATCACCTCGTCCTCGATCTGGTGCGCTCGCTCATCGGCGTGAGCGCGTCGTCGGACGAGACGCAGGTCGCGGAGGCGCTGCAGAGCGCGCTGCGCGATCTCCTCGGGGATGGTTGGGTCGAGACGTACGCGTATCTCGGCCACCTTCTCTCGCTGCGGCTCACGCCCGAGCAGCAGGCTCGGCTGTCGGCCTTGGAGAGCGAGGCGATCAAGCGCTACGTGTCGTCGCTCATCCTGGTGCTGCGCGCCGTCAGCGCCCGCGGCCCGGTGGTCCTGGTCTGTGACGACCTGCACTGGGCCGACGCCGCCTCGGTCGACACCCTCCTGCAGCTCCTTCCGTCGCTCGCAGGTCTGCCGGTGCTGTGCGTCCTCAGCTCGCGCATGGAACGCACGGCCACAGGCTGGCGGCTGATCGCGGGCGCCCGCGAGCTGTTCGGCGATGCGCTCACCGAGATCCGCCTCGATCCGCTGTCGCTCGAGGACAGCCGCTCGCTCGTGTCGAGCCTGCTGCAGATCGAGTCGCTGCGTGGCGAGACCCGCGATCTCATCCTGGCGAAGGCCGAGGGAAACCCCTTCTTCGTCGAAGAGGTCATCCGCATGCTCATCGACGGCGGCGCCATCGTGCGCGAGGGCGACCGCTGGATCGCGACGGAGCGCGTCGCCGGCATCGACATCCCGGACACGCTGCAGGGTCTGCTCCTGGCCCGCATCGACCGGTTGCCCCGGGAGAGCAAGCGGACGCTCCGCGTCGCGTCGGTCATCGGCCGACAGTTCGGCGTGAGCATCCTGGAACGTCTCCTCGAGGCGAAGACCTCGTGACCGCCCGAGCCGAGCTCGGCACGCTCGAGGCCAGCGGGCTCATCGCGATCGCGGCGCTGCAGCCCGAGCTCGAATACCTCTTCCGTCACGCGCTGGTGCAGGACGCCGCGTATGGCTCGCTGCTGAAGCAGGACCGCCGCATGCTGCATCGCGCCGCCGCCGAGACGCTGTTGTCGCTCTATCCCGACCGTAAGAGCGAGCTCGCTGCGGTCGTCGCGATGCATTTCGAGCAGGCCGGCGACGCGGCGCAGGCGGCCGAGCATCTCGTTCTCGCGGGCGAGCACACCCTGGAGCGCTTCGCGCACCGGGAAGCCGTCGCCTTCTTCAATCGCGCGGTCGCGCTCGCGGACGATTCACAGCGCGAGCTGCGGCTGCGCGCGGCGATCGGCGGCGCGAAGGCCGGCTGGACCTACAACGAGCCGGGCACCGACATCGAGCGGCTCGAGCGCGCGCTCGATGGAGCCGATCGCACCGACCGCAAGCTCCTGGGGGACGCGTATTTCTGGATCGCGTTCCTGCGCCAGCAGCGGGGCGAGGTCCCGGGGTCGAGTCCGGAGCTCAAGAACGCGCTCGATCGCGTCGCGCAGATCGGCACGGCGCTCGGCGATCCGCAGGCGGGTGCGCTCCCCCGAGCATTCATGGGCTCCTACCTCGCGTTCACCGGACACCTGCGCGAGGGAGCCCGCGAGATGAGCGAAGCCCTCGACGCGATCGAGGCGAAGGCCGACCCGCTGTCCACGGCGATGGTCTGCGGCTTCCTCACGATGACCTACGCCCGGCTCGGCGAGTTCGCGAAAGCGGAGGAAGCGCTCGCGCGCTCGAAGCGGCTCTCCGACATTGGTGGCGACGAGATCTCGCGCGTCGATGTGCTGATCGCCGGAGCGGCGATCCAGCTGGAGCGCGGTGATTTCGACGCGGCCTCCGCGCTTTCGCTCGAATGCGCCACGCGGGCGGAGGAGCTTGGCGCGAACGCCTGCGTCGTCGCCTCGAGCGCGCTGTTCGGCACGGCTCGGCTCGCTACGGAGGACGCACGTGCGGCCAAGGCGCCCCTGGAACGCGCGAACGAGCTCGCACTCGTGACGAACATGGCGCCGATGCGGACCACCATCCAGGGCCTGCTCGGATCGGTCCGGGCGCGCCTCGGTGACATGCCCGCGGGCGTCGCGGGTTGGAACGACGCGCTGGCCGGCGCGCGCGCGATGAGCGACCGCTTCGGTGAGGGGTACACGCTGTGGGGCCGCGCGCGAACGTACGCGCACGAGCCGGCGCCGGACTGGACCGCCGTGCTGAGCGATCTCGATAGTGCGCTCGAGCTCTTCCGCGCGATGGAGACCCGACCGGCGCTCGCGCGCGCGCTCGGCGATCGCGCGAACGCGCTGCGCGCGCTGGGCCGCGCCGCTGAGGCTGCTGAAGCCGACCGCGAGTCGCAGGAGCTCAGCCGCGAGCTCGGCCTCTTGGATCTGCCCTAGCTGGTCGTCGGCTCCTCGCCGCCGCTCGGGATCGCGATCCGGACCGATGGCAGCACCACGGTGAAGCTGCTGCCGCGGTCGATGCCGGGGCTCTCGACCGTGATGTGGCCGCCCTGCGTCTCGATGATCTGACGGCACACCGCGAGACCGAGACCTTCGCCCTGCGTCTTCTCCGCGAGGCGCGGCGAGCGGAAACCGCGCTCGAAGACGTGCTCGATCTCGTCGGGCGCGATGCCCGAGCCCTCGTCCTGCACGACGAACCGCACCTCATCGTCGCCGGGGATGATCTGCAAGGTGATCGCGCCGGTCTCCGGCGAGTACTTCGCCGCGTTGCGCAGCAGGTTGTCCAGCACCTGCGCGAGGCGTACTGGGTCGATGCGCGCGAGCGCCGGCTGGTCCGGCTTGATCAGCCAGGCGTCGCGGCCGGTGAGGGCGCGCAGCCGGCCGACGGCCTCGGTCGCGACCTTCACCACGTCGGCGACGTCCTTCTCGAGCGCGGTGCGGCCGAGGAGGTCGGAGATGATGCGATCGAGGCGCGTGAGCTGGTCCTGCACCGCGCCGAGGTTGCGCGAGATGAGCGTCGCGTAGCCGTGCACCGAGGTGAGCGGGTTGCGCAGCTCGTGCGCGGCCATCGCGACCGAGTCCTCGCGCGCCTGCAGCATCACGCCGAGCCGCTCGGACTCGCTGCGCAGCTGCTGCGCGTCGCCGCGCTGCCGATCGCGATCGCGCACCAGGTCGGCGATCGCGCCGGCGACGTGAGCGAGGCGCTGGACGAGCGCGAATTCCTGCTCCGAGAGCACGCGGTCGCTCGAGAGCGCGATCAGGCCGCGGCCCTGGCCCGCGGTGACGACGATCGCCGACCGCGCGTCGAGCTTCGCCAGGACCGGGCGCGACCAGTGCGAGCCGCTGCCGACCAGCAGCGCCGCAGCACCGCCGCCGCGCGCCAGCTCGACCGCCGCGTCCTTTGGCAGGTCGCCGGTCATCACCACACCGTCCGCCAGACGGATGATCGCGGCGCGTCCCGCGACCGCCGCCGCCGCGACGGTGAGCGATGCGAGCGTGCCGGCCTCGGTCGCCTCGCGCGGGGTCTCCGCGAGCGCATCGAGCGCGTGCGCGGCCGCGTCGCGCAGCCGTTCCGCGTGGTCCGCGCGCTCGCTCGACGCGACGAGCGGCGCGACATCGACGATCAGGTCTCGCGCATCCGTCTCGATCTCGGGCGCATTCGCCACGCCCGGCGGCAGCACGACGGCGACAAAGCGCGTTTGGCCCGTGGGCAGGCGCTCGACGAAACCGGGACGGCCCCCGAGCGATTCCTGCAGCGCCGTCTGGTCCGTGCCGACCCGCACGTGGACCGCGCCGAGCGCAAGGATCTGCGCGCGCAGCGTTTCGAGCAGCGCGGTGGTGCCCTTGGCTTCGGAGAAGGCACGGAGGGCGTGCCCGTGTCGGCGCATCCGCTCGCGGTCGGCCGTCGCGCGCACCGCGCTGTACACGAGCTCGGCGCTGATGAGCCCGACAGCGATGAGCGCCTGGACGACCCAGAGGGCGGAGACGGGTGCCTCGCCCGTCCGCAGGCCGAGGGTGAGGTCGTAGGCGAGGATCGACGCGGCGGTGGCACCGAAGACGCCGAGCGGCCCGCGCCACAGCGCGGTGTTCGCGATGGCGAAGCCGTAGAGGATCCAGGTCGGCGCGTCGAGCGGGAGCGAGAAGACGATGGCCGTCGCCATCACCACGTCGAGCGCGCTGCCGACCAGGGAACGCGCCAGGGGCCGGTGGCCCGTCGGCCCGAAGCGGAGGACGACCGACGCGGCGAGGTAGACCGGTATCGTCGCCGCCGCGAGGGAGGTGGCGCGCTCTCCCGCCAGCAGCACGAGCGTGGTGGCGAGGGCGGCGGCCGCGAGCCGGAGGCGCAGGGCGGCGCGCTCGGTGTCGAGCGCGAACACGACCTCCCCACGCATGTCTGGATAACGCACCGTCAAGCGAGCACAGTACGCGGAAATGTCCCTACCAAACGTTCGTTTGGGCGAGTACCATGACCCGGATGGCGAGTTCCGCGAGCGGGAGGGCGAGTGTGACGCGGGCGGTGGTGGTCGGCGGCTGGCGAACTCCATTCGTAAAAGCGGGCACCGACTTCGCCGAGCTCGATGTGCTCGACCTCGCGAAAGTTGCGACCGCAGAGACACTCGCCCGTACAGAAACGGCGGCGCGCGACGTCGACGAGGTCGTCTACGGCAACGTTTCGCGTCCGGTCGCCTATCACAACCTCGCGCGCGAGATCGTGCTCGCGCTCGGTTTCCCGACGAACATCTACGCCGCGAGCGTTGGCATGGCCTGCGCGTCCGCGTGCGTCGCGATCACGACCGCGGCCGATCACATCGCGGTCGGCACGGCGACATCGGCCCTCGCGGGCGGCGCGGAGAGCCTTTCGAACGTCCCGATCACCTACACACCGAAGCTCGCACGAGCGCTCGTGCGTGCGTCACAGGCCAAGACACTGCCCCAGAAGGCACAGAGCTTCGCCGACGTGCGTCTTGCGGACCTCGCGCCCGTCGCGCCGGGCATCAAGGAGACGAGCACCGGTCTCACGATGGGTCAGTCGGCGGAATCGATGGCCTCGATCAACGCCATTCCGCGCGACGCGCAGGACCGCTGGGCGATGCGCAGTCACGCGAACGCCGCGCGCGGCTGGGAGGACGGCCGACTGGCGCTGGAGGTCGCGCCGCTCTATCGCAACGGACGCTCGGTGACGCAGGACGGGCACATCCGGCGCGACACGACGCTCGAGAAGCTCGCCACGCTGCGACCGGTGTTCGACCGCGCGCACGGCACGATCACCGCGGGCAACGCCAGCCCGCTCACCGACGGGGCCGCCACCGTGCTGCTCATGTCCGAGGACCGCGCGCGCGCCGAGGGACGCACCGGGCTCGTCGCGATCCGCTCCTACGCGTACGCCGCTGTCGATCCCGCGGACCAGCTGCTCATCGCGCCGGCCTACGCGATCCCCATTGCGCTCAAGCGCGCCGGGCTCTCGCTCTCCGACGTCGGCCTCATCGAGATGCACGAGGCGTTCGCCGCGCAGGTCCTCTCGACCTTCTGCGTGCTCGAGCAGAACGGCGCAGGCCGCGTCGACGAGGACATCGTGAACGTCATGGGCGGCTCGATCGCGCTCGGGCATCCCTTCGGCGCGACCGGCGCGCGCCTGGTCACGACGCTCGCGAACGAGATGCGTCGGCGCGGCGTGCAGTTCGGTCTCGCGAGCGCCTGCGCCGCGGGCGGCAACGGCGCCGCGATCGTGCTCGAGCTCCTCGCGTGACCGCCGCGCAGGACGTCACAACGCGCATCCTTCCGCCCGCGGTCGACATCGCCTCCATCACGCCCGCCGGCGCGCGCTACGAGGACGGGGAGATCGCGCGCATCGTCGTGGACCGCCCGACCGACAAGGTGAACGCCATCGACCCGCCCCTCATCGCCGCGCTCGGGCGCGCGATCGCGGACGCGCGCGACGCGCGGCCCCGCGGTCTCGTCATCGTCAGCGCGAAGCCGGACCAGTTCGTCGCCGGCGCGGACCTCACGATGCTGGCAAACCGGCCGTCCGCCGCAGAGCTCAGTCAGGGGAGCCGCGAGATCCAGCGGATCTTCAACGACCTGGCCGCCCTCCCCTTCCCCACCGTCGCGGCGATCAACGGGAGCGCGCTGGGCGGCGGCTACGAGCTCGCGCTCGCCTGCGACTGGCGCATCGCCGCCGACGCACCGAGCGTGCGCGTCGGTCTGCCGGAGGTCTCGCTCGGTCTTCTTCCCGGGGCGGGTGGCACGCAGCGTTTGCCGCGCCTGGTCGGTCTGCCGCGCGCGCTCGATCAGATCCTGAACGCGCGTCGCAGCAACGCCCGCCGCGCGCTGCGCGCCGGCCTCGTCGACGAGGTCGTGCATCCGGCGGCGCTCGAGCGCGCCGCGTTCGATCGCGCCAGGCGCGGCGAGAAGCGAAAGGTGCAGGGCGGCGCGTCGCTGGTGGAGCGCGCGGCGACGTGGCTCGCGCCGGCGCGCGCGTATGCGCTCCGCCAGGCGCGCGCAGGCGCGCTGGCGGAAACGAAGGGTCACTACCCCGCGCCGCTCAAGGCGCTCGAGGCGATCGCGACCGGTCTCGCGAACGGCATGGAGGCCGGGCTCGAGGCCGAGGCGCGTCTCTTCGGCGAGCTCGCGACGAGCGACGTGTCACGGAACCTCATTGCGCTGTTCCTGCTCGGGCTCGCGCAGCGTCGCGCCGCGTACAAGGGTCTCCCCCGCGGCGAGGCACCCGACGACATCGCGATCGTCGGCGCGGGCCTCATGGGCTCCGGCATCGCGCAGTCCGCCGCGATGGGCGGCGCGACCGTCCGCCTGCGCGACGTCGACACCAAGTCGGTCGCGCGCGGGCTCGACGCGGTGCGCAAGCTCACGACCGACGCGGCGCGCAAACGTGTCATCGAGCGCCGCGAGAGCGCGCGGGTGATCTCGCGCGTCACCGGGACGACCGACTACTCCGGCTTCCGCCGCGCGGGCCTCGTCATCGAGGCGGTCTTCGAGGACATCGCGGTGAAGCGCAACGTGATCAAGGAGCTGGAGGACGTCGTCCGCGACGACGCGGTCATCGCGACGAACACCTCGGCGCTGCCAATCGCCGAGATCGCGCGGAACGCGATGCACCCCGAGCGCATCGTCGGCATGCATTTCTTCTCGCCGGTGCACCGCATGCCGCTGGTCGAGGTCGTGCGGCCCGAGAAGGCCGATCCCAGTGCGCTCGCGCGCGTCGTCGCCGAGGCGCAGGCGATGGGCAAGACCGCGATCGTCGTGCGCGACATGCCCGGCTTCTACACCACGCGCGTGCTCGGCTTCATGCTGGCCGAGGCCATGTCGATGCTCGAGGAGGGCGCGCGCATCGAGGACATCGACCGTGCGATGGTCGCGTTCGGCTGGCCGATCGGGCCACTCGCGCTCACCGACGAGATCGGCCTCGTCGTCGCGCGTCACGTGGGCGAGACCGTCGCCGCGGCGCGCGGCATCACGGCCGGCCCGAGCGCGGTGCAGCGGCTCACCGATGCCGGCATGCAGGGCAAGCGCGGCGGGCGCGGCTTCTACCGCTACGAGGGTAAGAAGCGGACGCCGAACGCCGACGTGTACGGGCTCATCGGGATGACGCCCGGGGCGCAGTGGCACGGCGCCGAGTCCGCGCGGCGGCTCACGCTCCTGTTCGTCAACGAAGCGGCGCGCTGCCTCGACGAGGGCGTGCTGCGCTCGCCGGCCGAGGGCGACCTCGGCGCGGTCATGGGGATCGGCTTCCCGCCGTTCCTCGGCGGCCCCTTCCGCTGGGCCGACACCGAGGGCGCGGCGCTCCGCGACGACCTCAGGCGTCTCGCCGAACGCCACGGCGATCGCTACACGCCCGCCGAATCGCTCGCGAAGGGGAGGCGCTTCTATGCCTAACTACTTCCTCGACAACGAGGATCTCGTCACGACCTTCGACCGGTTCGTTCGCTGGGACGAGACTGTCGCGCTCAGCGAGGGCCCGGGCGCGAACGTCGCCGACACCGTGTCCACCTGGCGCGAGGTCTTATCCGTTGCCGGTGAATACATCGGCAGCGAGGTCGCGAAGCGCGCGCGTCAGGTCGACGAGCTCGGCGTGATCCGCGACAACGGCAAGGTCTCCCTCAGCGAGCCGCTCCAGCGCAACATGAAGGGCCTCGCGGAGCTGGGACTGATCGGGCTCTCGTTCCCGAAGGAGCACGGCGGCAGCGGCCTTCCCTTCACCATCACCGCGTTCGTGGTCGAGATGCTCGCGCGCGCCTGCGCGAGCACGATGATCCAGAACGGCATCGCGTACACGGCGCCGGCCGCGATGATCTTCCGCGACGGCACCGACGAGCAGAAGCAGCGCTACCTGCCGGCGCTCGCGCGCGGCGAGCTGAGCGGCGCGGTCGCGATGACCGAGCCCGAGGCCGGATCCGACGTCGGCAACCTCTCGACCACCGCGACGCAGCGCGACGGCTGCTGGTTCATCGACGGCCGCAAGCAGTTCATCAGCGCCGGCAACGGCGACTTCGTGATCGTCCTCGCGCGCTCGACGGCCGGATCGAAGGGGCTCGAAGGCCTCAGCCTGTTCGTCGCGGATCGCTGGATGGACGATGACGCGGCCGCAGCGTCTCCGATGCGCGAGACGTCGGGCAAGCGCGAGAACTACAAGGTCGAGCGCGCCGAGCACAAGTTCACGATCCGCGGCTCCCCCACCTGCTCGCTCGTGTTCGAAGCGACGCGCGCGATGCCGCTGGGGGAGATCGGCCAGGGCTGGCGCGGCATCACGCGCTTCATGAACGAGTCGCGCATCGGCGTCGGCATCCAGGGGCTCGGCATCGCGCAGGCCGCGCTCGCCGCGGCGCAGGAGTACGCCGCGCGGCGCGTGCAGATGGACAAGCCGATCCGCGAGCACCCGATGATCGCCGAGATGCTCATGGAGATGGAGACGACGGTCGCCGGCCTTCGCGCGCTCGTCGTCGAGGCCGCGGCGCTGCAGGACGCCGTCATGCACGGCGCTGACGAGTCCACCACGTGGCGGCTGCGCGAGCTCACGCCGCTGGTGAAGTGGTACGGTTCGGAGGAGGCGGTGCACACCTGCCGCCGCGCGCTGCAGGTCTTCGGCGGCTACGGTGTCGTCACCGAGTACGACGTCGAGCGCCACATGCGCGACGCGCTCATCACGCCGATCTACGAGGGCACCTCGCAGATCCAGTCGCTCATGGCGGTGCGCGACCTCATGCGCTCGCTGCTGCGCAAGCCGCAGAGCCTGCTCTCGGGCGGGCCGAGTGCGACGCTGGCGCGCGCGAAGTTCGACGGCGACGGCGGCCGCGACTTCGCCGCGGCACGGTCGTCGCTGGTGTGGTCGCTGCGCGGCCTCACCACCGGTCTCGCGCGGAAGGGCGGCGTGTCGCTCTTGCGCGGCGGTCGTCAGCCGAGCGACGAGGAGCTCGAGCCGTTCATGCTGAACGCGGAGCGCATCACCGAGACGCTCGCGCACGTCCACGTCGCGCGCGCGCTCGGCGAGCAGGCGAAGCGCGTGCCGGAGCGCACGCCGCTCTTCGCCCGCGCGGCGCGGCGCGCGAAGCTCGTCGCGCAGCGCAACACCAAGGAGATCGGCGCCGGCGACGGCGGCGTGTTCGCGCGCATCGCCGAATACGAGCGCGACCGGACCGCGGCGCGCAAATGACACGACCCGAGCGCGACCGGACCGCGGCCCGCAAGTGACACCGCCCGGGCGGCGTCTGTGACCACGAGCTCGCGCGCCGCGCCGCCCCGCAGCGCGCGGAACGGCCGCGACTCCACCCGCGAAGGCGAGATCCTCACCGCCGCGGCGCGGATCTTCCGCGAGAAGGGCTATCACGGCACGAGCGTGCAGGACATCGCCGAGGCGGTCGGCCTGCTGAAGGGCAGCCTCTACCACTACATCCGGTCGAAGGAGGAGCTGCTCGCTCGGCTGTTCGAGGGTTCGCTCGGTGGCACGATCGACGAGCTCGAGTCGATCGCCACACGGAGCGGCACCGCGACCGATCGCCTGCGCGACATGGTGCGCGTGTACGTCATGTCGGTCACCGCTAACCTCGACGCCGTCGGCATATACCTGCGCGAGTGGCGCTCGCTCCCCGCGCCGGAGCTCGCGCGCGTGCGCGCGCGGCGCCGCGCGATGCGCCGCCTGTTCGAGGACGTGATCGCGGAGGGCGTCAAGCGACGCGAGCTGTCGGTGACGGACGCGAAGATCGCGGCGCTGGCCATCATCGGCATGTGTAACTGGACCTACGAGTGGTATCGCCCGCGTGGACGGCTCACGCCGACCGCGCTCGCGGACGAGCTCGCCGAGCGCGCGGTCGCAAGCGTGACGGGTTAGCGTCGCGAGCGTTTCTGTCTAGCCCGCGGTCGCGAGCGTCAGCTAGGGATCGGTCCGCCCCGCGCACCTAACATCACCCGGCGCTTCCCCCACGCGAGGGAGACCCTTCGTGTGCCGCCAGCGCGTTAATGGGTGTGTGAATGAGCAACTGCAGAAGCAGAAGAATAGCGACGAGCTGGTCCAGCTCCTGACGGGTGTCGTCCTGATCGCGTTCGCCGTCGTCGCCGTGATGGTCCTTCTCGCCGCCCGCGTCGCGGACGTCCTCTCCCACCCCTACTAGCGACGGTGTAGAGCGCGGCACGAGCAGGGCGCACGGTGCTAGCGCGCGACCAAGCCAATCGCCTGCCACACCGGCACGGCCAGCGCGATCGCGACCAGCCGGATCACCGTGAGCGCCGCGCCGACCTGCGTTCCCTGACGATCGTCGAAGTCCTCGCCGCGCGTCGCGTCGCGCGCGATCAGGTACTCGAGTCCCTGATAAGGCAGCACCCACACATTCGCGGCCACGAGGACCACGAACCCGGCGACCCAGGGTGAGATCCCGAGGGACGGCGCGGCCGGGACGAGCGCGAGGCTGAGCAGCACCATCGCGGGGCGGCTCGGCAGGACGAGGCGGCTGAGCATCACTAGCACCGCGAACGCGATCACGAGCAGACCGGGCGAGCGCAGCGCCGCCGTGGCGTCGAGCAGCAATGACGAGATCCAATTGTCGACGCCGCCGCTCTGCAACACCGCGCCGGACCCGAGCAGCACGCCGAGGAATATCAGGAAGCCCCAGTCGAGCGAGGAGCGGAAGCGCTCGCGGTCGATGACGCCGGCGGTCACGATCACGAGCGCGGCGAGCGCGAGCCACGCCGCGTCGACCTGCAGGAGCGGCTGCGCGGCGAGACCGACGACGAGGACCGCGAGCCCGGCGATCACGACGCGCTCCTGACGTGAGAGCGGCCCAAGGATCCGCGCCTGCCGGCGGATCGTCGCCGCGGAGACCTCGGCGTGCGTTTCGGGACGGAGCATCACGAGTAGCACGACGAGCGCGCCGACGAGGCACGCGATGCCGACCGGCGCCGCGGCCGCGAGCCAGCCGAGCCAGCCGAAGCGGCGCTGATCGTCGGCGGAGAGCAGACCGACGACGAAGAAGTTCGTCGCGAGGCCGGTGAGGAACACGCTCGAGAAGTACCAGTAGCCGACCAGCCCGGCGAACGCGAGCGATGCGCTCCCCTTGCTGCGGGGCGCGTAGCCGAGCGCATTCGAGAGCTCGTGCGCGAGCGGCGCGATCGCGGCGACGCGGGCGACGGATTGCGGCACGAGCGGCGTGAGCAGCACTCCCCCGAAGAGGAGCGCGAGCAGCTGTCCGGTGTGCGTCGCGGGAAACGCGCGCAGCAGCAGGAGCGCGGCGCGGAAGAGCAGACCCGAGCGCACCATCGCCGCCGCGAGCGCGAGCGCGCCGAGCGAGAGCACCCACGACGACGTGGTGAATCCGGAGAACGCCTGCGCGACGGTGGCGAGGCCGAGCACGCCCCACGCGCCGGCCATCGCGAGCGCGACCGCGAAGTCGGGGATCGGCTCGAGCAGCCACGCGACGCCCGCGCCGATGAGGATCGCGAAGATGTGCCAGCCGTTCGCGCCCAGACCAGTGGGCGGCGGGATCCACCACAGCGCAAGCGTGACCGCGACGGCGGCGAGCGCGCCGATGACGCGCGACCGGACCGCGCGCGGCCGCGGGCGCGCGTCGAGCGTGAGCGGGCGCGCTTCCTCGAGCTGCGGCGCGCCGACGAGCGCGCGCTGCCTGCGGTCGAGCGTGTCCGCGAGCGACGTCGCGACGCGCAGGCCGATCTCCGGGCGCTCGCGCACGAGCTGCTCGAAGCGCTCGCGTGGGAGGCGCCAGATCTTCGCGTCAGTCGACGCGTGCACCGTCGCGGTGCGACGCGAGAGCAGCAGGCCCATCTCGCCGAACGTGCCCGGCGCGCCGACCTGCCCGACCTCGACCGCGCCGTCCGGCGAGTGGACCGCGGCCGAGAGCGCGCCGCGCTCGACGAGGTAGAGCTCGTGCGCCTCCGTGCCCTCGCGCGTGATCTCGGTGCCGGCCTTCACATCGATCGGCTCGAGCGCGCCTGCGAGACGCGCAAGGCTCACGCGATCGAGGTCGCGGAAGTACGGAACGAGCCGGAGGAGACGTTCGAGCGCGTCATCGTGGTCGTCGGGCACGGCGCGCGAAGGCTAGCGCCTGCGATACGGAGGCCGAGCCGAGGGACTTCGCGCGGCTCAGCTAACGCGTGACACCGATGACGCAGAAGCGGGCCGGCCGTCTGGCCGCCCCGCTTGCTAGAATTCCGTTGTCGGCGATGACCCCGTAGCTCAGTTGGATAGAGCGCTTGCCTACGAAGCAAGAGGTCGACGGATCGTGCCCGTCCGGGGTCGCTCGGCCGCATTCGCGCAAGTTATTTCGACCCCGTAGCTCAGCTGGATAGAGCGGCAGACTTCGAATCTGCAGGTCGACGGATCGTGCCCGTCCGGGGTCGCAGTTAGTCCGACAAAGCGGCCCGCTCTATATGCGTCCGTCTGCGGCTCGCTGAGGCGTGTCTCATTCGACTCTTTCACCCTCACCAGTTCTCGATAGTGGCCGCGCGTCTGTGCGGTCCTCCGCCGATGGCAGTTCGCGCACCGCACATCACATTTTTGGATCTCAGCGACGACGTCAGTCCAACTCGCGTGGTTGCGCATCAGATCAACGATCGCAGCGCGCTTGTCGTCGCGATGGTCAAACTCGAGCACGATGGGGTCGGTTTCACCGCAATCCACGCACGGATGTGCCAACAGGTAGTCCCATCGTTGGCGTCTTGCTTCGAGAGGGACGATGCTGCCAGCAAGGTCTAGTAGGTCTTCGTAATAGCCATGCGTGCTCGCTGTCCTACGTCTATGACAGTTGGCGCAGCGAACGTCGCAATTCTCGATTTCAGCAAAGATTTCCGCCCACGTGCCGTGGTTGCGCATTAGCTCATTGACGCCGGCCCGCTTTTCCGATCGATGGTCGAACTCAAGCACGAGCGGGTCGGACTCGCCGCAGTCGACACACGGATGTTCGAGGAGATAGAGCCATCTCCGCCGTCTGACGTCGAGACGCACGATGATCTTATCCACGTGGGGCTCGGTCCGCGCGCGATTCGCCCGAACGCGCGAGGTCACACGCTCGCGGTTTTGCTGGTACCACTCTTTGTGGTATTTGCTCTGGCACCCGCGGCAGTACGAGCTTGGCTGCCGAAGCTCCCGATACTTCGGAGCGAAATCCTCGAGCGGCTTGAGTTCGCCGCAGCGAGCGCAGATCCGGCCACCCGGCGTGTCGTTCAGGCTTACGTATGACGGCGTCCGCGTTCGCGGACGAGCCTCCCGAGGAGCAAAGCCCGATCGCGATTTGGCTCGGCGACAGCCGCGGCATCGGACCACACAGCCTGAAACAACGACTGAGACCTTGTCCCAGCACCATCCCGAGTGGACGAGGCCGCGAAACGTCATCGCTCGGTCGGAGAGCTCGAAAGTCAGCCTGTCGAGGTGGCTCTCGCCGCAATCGATGCATGCCCGATCCGCCATGGCCCCGGTCAGGCGTTGACGGATGTCGGCCTCGCGCCTGAGCCTCGATCTCCGAACGCGTTCGCGCTCGGCTTCTGCGTTCTCTGCGTAGCGCCTCGAGCCGACCTCCGCGAAGCAGGATCGACACCACGACTGAAGCTTCGGATCGCCGCGCTTTCGTGGCGGAAACTCGCTGGCGGGTTTGAGCTGGCCACACCGCGAGCAACGGAAAGTGTCGGCAGCACCGAGTCGACGAGGTGAGCGAAGAGAATGCGGCGGATGCTGCCCACGTAACCACTCGCGTTGGTAATCGCGCCGACACTCCCGGCACTGCGTTGATGGCTTACCCGTGTCGGCGCGAAGATCAAACTCGGAGAGGGGCTTCGACACCCGGCACGTCCGACATGTCTGCTCAGGCTCGCCGGCCTCTTCCATATCGACTCCGAATCACGATGGAAGTCAGCACGACGCTCCCATCTGTGTTACGAACATATGTTCTATCACATCTGGGTATGGGGCGCAAGCGCATGGGCTTGCTCCGTACGATCAGCCCACACCCGCTAGCAGGTCAGATTCGATCAAGGGGAGGTGGCCCATGCCAGGCAAGAAGAAGTTCGGCGACGACGAAGAAGAACCCGATCGCGACCACTGTCCCAAGTGCGGCGTGAAGCTCACGCAAGGCGAGAAGGATTCCGAGCGCTGCCGCAACGGCCATCCGCTGACCTAACTGACCTCCAGCTCATCGACATCCCGACGGTGCCCCACCGCACGAAAACGATCTGACATACGCGAGGACGCCCGGCGACGTTCGCCGAGCGTCCTGCGCGTGGTTGCGAGCCGGCTAGCGGCCTGCGAACGCGGGCTGCTTCGCTGCGGTCTCGGGCATCGGGACGACGCCGATCTGCTGCATCAGGGTGAGCTGGTCCCAGAGCGACCAGGTCTCGACGACCTTGCCGTTCTCGAACTTGCTGATGATGACGCCGGTGACGTTCGTTTTCTTGCCGGTGGCCGGGATATTGCCGAGCGGGCCGGCGTGCGTCCCCTTCGTGCTCAGGTACTGCACGACGTAGTCGCCCTCGGCGATCTCGCGCTCGATGACGAGCTTGGAGTCCGGGAAGGCCGTGGTGTAGACCTGCATCGACTCTCGCGCGCCCTCGGGGCCGCGGCCGAGGTTCGGCTGCGACGGGTCGTGGCTGATGGCGTCCTTGGCAAAGATCTCGTCCAGGAGCTTCAGGTTGTGCTTGTTGAAGCCCTCCTCGACAAGGCGGCGTACGGTGAGCTTGTTCTGGTCGGTGGTCATGGTGCTCCCCTTTTCATTCGCGGTGGATTTTCATTCGCGGCGGAAACGAGACGAGGTTTCGCAGGGGCCGGGTGGGCACCTCGCCGGCACTGGGGCGCGGTCGGTGCGCTTGGTCCGGAGCGAACGTCCTCGTCTACGAGAGTGTCAGCTTGAGCTTGTACCGCCCCCGTCGACGGGGCGACCTGCAATGAGCTTGCCTTGCTTGCTAGACATGGCCGCACCCCCTCACTCGCAATGAGATACGCGACTGTTCACGGGGGGCCTGTGGAGCACCTCGCCGGCACTGGGGCACGGACGGTGTTGCGGGTCCGGAGGAACGTCTTAGGTGTACTCCCGATTCTCACCAACACAAGCGCCAATTCCTCAGCGAACGCGAACCGGGACAAGATGGGGATAACTGCTTCGTGACGAGCAGTCGCGTCCGAGAGTGTTGGTCAGCGCGGCGATAGATTCGCGATGGAATTGCAGATACCCGCGGTCACCGTTACGAGGATCACGGCCAACACGGCTGGGCCATAGCGTTCCCAGATGCCACCCTCTGCTTCCGGCGTATCCGTCTCAAGGGAGTCCTCAGACGCTGAGGTCTTGGGTCGCTCTTTCTGATTCCAATCCCTCATGCCGAAGAGCCTAGTCTCGGGTCGAGCGTTGCCGACTACTTGAGCGCGGACGCCTCGCCGAGCGTGTAGGTCGGGGTCAATCCGCCGACAGCGTCGCGCGCCGCAGGCGCCGCAACAGACGCCGCAACGGCGGGGGTCTGCAGCCAGTCGCGCACGACGTGCACCCGCACCAGGCCGAACAGGCCGACCACGAACGCGACCGACCCCGCCGCGATGAGCGCGGCGTGGATACCGAGCGGCGTCCCGATCGCGCCGAGCACAAGCTGGCCCGCGGGCATCAGCCCGATGAACATGAACGAGAAGATGCTCATGATCCGGCCGCGATACTCGTCGGTGATGGCCCCCTGCAGCATCGTGTTGGTGAGCCCGGCCATGAGCGTGCCCGCGAGACCCGCCGCGAACGCCGTGACGAGCGCATAGCCGGGCTGGAGCGACAGCGCGAAGAACACGACCGCGAGCCCGTTGAAGAGCGCCGCGCCGGCGTAGATGCGCCCGACGTAGCGCGAGCGGCCCAGGTGCATGAGGCCGAACGAGCCGACGAGCGCGCCGAGACCCACCGCAGCGAGCAGCAGCGACAGCCAGCTCGTGCCGAGGAAGCTGAGATCGCCCGCGACCGCCGGCAGCAGCGCGACGAACGAGCCGGTGCAGAAGAGCGCGACCGCGGTGAGCGACAGCAGCCACGCCACGCGCCGGTTGGACTTCACGTATCGCATGCCCTCGGCGACGCTGCGGAGCACGGAGTGCTTCGGCTCGCTCGTGCGCGGGATCGGCGCCATCGCGACGAGCGCGAAGAGGATGACCATGAAGCTCGCGGCGTTGATGATGAGCAGCCCCGCGATGCCGATCGGGAAGTACAGCAGCCCGGCGGCGAGCGGACCGATGACCTGCGCGCCGTTGAACGCCGCGGACTGGAGCCCGACGGCGCTCGCGATCGCGCGCGGCGGGACGAGGCGCGGGAGCATCGAGTGGCGGCCCGGCGCGTCGAACGCGAACGCCGCGGACTGCACCGCCGCGGCGACGAGCACGTGCCACAGCGTGACCGACCCGAGCACGGTGACCAGCGCGAGGAGCGACGCGTTGATCGACATGACGCCCTGCGTCACGAGGAGCAGACGGCGTCGATCGCTGCGGTCGGCGACCGCGCCGGCGATGAGCGTGAGCGCGAGGCCGGGGATCGCGCGCGCGAGACCGGTGAGGCCCAGATACAAAGGAGCGAGCTCCGGGGAGCCGTCGCGCGCGGCGAGCTGGATGACGAGGATCCCGAGGGCGAAGACCTGCATCCACGAGCCCGTGCTGGATGCGGCGAGGCCGATCCAGAACAGGCGGAAATCGCGGAATGACAACGCGTACAGCAGCGGGACCTCCGTTCGGTGTGCTCATTCTCGAGGCGCCCGCTTGCTCGGGCAGTGACGTAGGTCACGATGACCAGGCCCTCTCGGCCAACCGAGACGGATCCAACACGGTGATACCCGATCGGGCTACTACGACGATGTGGTCCTCGCGCAGCTCGCGGAGCGCGCGCGCCACCACCTCGCGCACCGAGCCAACGAGATCCGCGAGCTCCTGCTGGCTCACGCGCGCGACGAGCGGCGCGCCAGACTCTTGGTGCGCCGCGGCGATCTCGAGCAGATGCCGCGCGACGCGCTGGGGCACCGACGCGAACGCCGTGTCCGCAAGCTGATTCCAGAGCGAGAAGACGGTGCGCGAGAGTTCTTCGACCATGCCCCATGCGACGTCGGGATCGCGCTGCGCGAGGGCGCGGAGCGTGTCCATGTCCATGACGAGGCGCGTCGAGTCGGTGAGCGCCTGCGTGTGCACCGGCGCCGGTCCGCCCGCCGCGCCGACGATGCCGAGCACATCCCCCGGTCGGGCGTAGCGGATCGTGACCTGCCGGCCCTCCGACGATTCGAAATACACGCGAAGGAGTCCGGAGACGACGAGCGTCGGTCGCGGATCGGCCGCGGGCTTGTAGGTGAGCGCGCCGGCCGCGACATCTTCTGTGGTCGCGCCGTCGAGCAATTCATTGAGCGCGGCGCGCGGCAGCCGCGCGAGAAAGCTTTTGGCGAGGGCGTCGCGGATCCGCGGATCGTCGATACCGTCAGCGTACCGATGAGCGCGCCCCGGCGGCGCGACCTAGCATCCGACGCGCATGACGCTGATCCCGACCGCGTTCGACGCGTCCTCTCCCGACGCGAAGGCGAACCGCGAGTCGATGACGACGCTCGTCGACGAGCTGCGCGCGAAGCTCGCGAAAGTCCGCGAGGGCGGGCCGGCTCGCGCACGCGACCGGCACCTCGCCGCGGGCAAGCTGCTCCCCCGCCAGCGCGTCGAGACGCTGCTCGATGCGGGCACGCCGTTCCTCGAGATCGGCGCCCTCGCTGCGAACGGGATGTACGACGACGAGGCGCCGGGCGCCGGGATCATCACGGGTATCGGCCGCGTGAGCGGGACCGAATGCGTGATCGTCGCGAACGACGCGACGGTCAAGGGCGGCTCCTATTACCCACTGACAGTGAAGAAGCACCTACGCGCGCAGGAGATCGCCCTCGAGAACCACCTGCCGTGCATCTACCTCGTCGACTCGGGCGGCGCGTTCCTGCCGCGGCAGGACGAGGTCTTCCCCGACCGGGATCACTTCGGCCGCATCTTCTACAACCAGGCGCGGCTCTCGGCGCTCAAGATCCCGCAACTCGCAGCAGTCATGGGCTCGTGCACCGCAGGTGGCGCCTACGTGCCGGCTATGAGCGACGAGACCGTCATTGTTAAAGGACAGGGCACGATCTTCATCGGCGGCCCGCCTCTAGTGAAGGCGGCGACCGGTGTCGACGTAACGCCGGAGGAGCTCGGCGGCGCCGACGTCCACACACGCGTCTCGGGGGTCGCCGATCATCTCGCGCTCGATGATCGCCACTGCCTCGAGCTCGTCCGCGACATGGTCGCGCAATTTGACCGGCCGATCTTCTGGGGCGAGGACCGAGCGGATCCCGAGCCGCCCGCCTACGACCCGCACGATCTCTACGCGATCATCCCACGCGACATCCGAACGCAGTACGACGTTCACGAGGTGATCGCGCGGCTCGTCGACGGCTCGCGCTTCCACGAGTTCAAGGCGCTCTATGGAACGACGATCGTGACCGGCTTCGCGCGAATCGAAGGCTTCCGCGTCGGCATCGTCGCGAATAACGGCGTCCTCTTCAGTGAGTCATCGCTCAAAGCCTCGCATTTCATCCAACTCTGCAACCAACGTGGCATCCCGTTGATCTTCCTGCAAAACATCGCCGGCTTCATGGTTGGCAAGGAGTACGAAGCAGGTGGCATCGCGAAAGACGGCGCGAAGATGGTTACGGCCGTCGCATGCAGTGTCGTGCCGAAGTTCACGGTGATCATCGGCGGCAGCTTTGGTGCAGGTAATTACGGAATGTGTGGGCGCGCTTACCAGCCACGGCAACTCTGGATGTGGCCGAACGCCCGGATCAGCGTAATGGGCGGCGAGCAGGCGGCGAGTGTTCTTTCAACAGTGGGTACGTTTGGCACCGAACGCGAGCGCGAGCAATACAAGTCACGAATCCGCGAGCAGTACGAATCGCAGGGCTCTCCCTACTATTCATCCTCTCGTCTATGGGACGACGGGGTGATAGATCCAGTCGATACGCGGGCTGTAGTCGGGCTGGGGATCGCCGCCGCGAGGCACGCCACGGTCGACGAGCCGCGCTTCGGCGTCTTCAGGATGTAATCCGTCCGGCTTAGGGGCCTGCTTGGGGTCCAACCACGCTAGCCCTGAACCGCGAGGATCCCTTTACTCCGCGTGTGACCGAGGGAGGGCCAATACCTCGGTCGTTTTGCGCGTGGCGCACCGCGTCTCGCATCAGTCTCGGAAGACCACGTCGGCGTGCCTCCCGATGAGGTCAAGCGGCGAGGTCGGGTCACCGAGGCACTCGGACATGGGCGCGCGAATTGCGACCCCTTGTGCGCCGCAGTCGGTCGCCATCTCTAGACTTCCCGTGAGGTGAGGGAAAGTTCAGTTCAACAGGCAGGCGCACGTACGCCGATGAATCACGGCGAGATCGTGGGCTTCATCTGGGGTGTCGCCGACCTCATCCGCGACAGCTTCCGGCGCGGCAAGTATCAGGACGTCATCCTCCCGCTCACCGTCCTGCGGCGCCTCGACTGCGTGCTCGCCCCGACCAAGGACAAGGTGCTCGCACGCCAGGCCGAGCTGCGCGGCCGTCAGCTCGAGAACCTCGACCCGCAGCTCCGGCGCGCCTCCGGCTTCGCCTTCTACAACACATCCCGGTACGACTTCGAGAAGCTCCTGGCCGACGCGCCGCACGTCGCGGCGAACCTGCGGAACTACATCGCCGGGTTCAGCCCGAACATGCGCGAGGTGCTCGAGCGCTTCGACTTCGACAACACCATCACCAAGCTCGATGAGGCCGGCCTGCTGTTCCAGGTCCTCCAGCGCTTCCGGAGCGTGGACCTGCATCCGGACAAGATCGACAACGCGACCATGGGCACGATCTTCGAGGAGCTCATACGACGGTTCAACGAGGCGCTCGATGAGAACCCCGGCGAGCACTTCACGCCGCGCGATGTCGTCCATCTCATGGTCGACCTCATGCTCGCCGGCGATGAGACGCGCATCCGCACACCCGGCGCGGTGCGCACGGTGTACGACCCCTGCTGCGGCTCGGGCGGCATGCTCACGATCACGAAGGAGCACGTGCTGCGCGGCGTCCGCAGGAACGGCGAGATGCTGCGGCCACCGATCAACGCCGACGCGGACATCCACCTCTTCGGCCAGGAGGTGAATCCCGAGACGTGGGCCGTCTCGCGCTCGGACCTCTTCATGAAGGACCCCACCGGCCGGGACGCCGACAACATCGCCTTCGGAAGCACGCTCTCGAACGACCGCCACGCGGGGAGCCGCTTCGACTACCTCATCGCGAACCCGCCCTACGGCAAGGACTGGAAGCGCGACGAGGACGCGGTCCGCGCCGAGCACGAGCGCGGCGCAGCCGGCCGCTTCGCGCCCGGGCTTCCTCGCATCAGCGACGGCCAGCTCCTGTTCCTGCTCCACATGCTCGCGAAGGCGAAGGAGCCGACGGAAGGCGGTTCGCGCATCGCGATCATCATGAACGGCTCTCCGCTCTTCACCGGCGACGCGGGGAGCGGGGAGAGCGAGATCCGCCGCCTCATCCTCGAGAACGACCTCCTCGAGGCGCTCATCGCCCTTCCGGAGCAGCTCTTCTACAACACCGGCATCGCGACGTACGTGTGGGTCGTGACCAACCGCAAGGCGCCGAAGCGGCGCGGCAAAGTGCAGCTCATCGACGCGACCTCGTTCTGGGTCCCGATGCGCAGGAGCCTCGGCGACAAGCGCCGCGAGATCCCGCCGGAGCGGCGCGACGAGATCGTGAAGCTCCTCGCGGCGTTCACCGAGAGCGAGACGAGCAAGATCTTCCCGACGACGCACTTCGGCTTCAGAAAGATCACCGTCGAGCGGCCCTTGCGCCTGAGCTTCCAGGCCAGCGCGGAGCGCATCGCTCGTCTTGACGATGAGCGAGCATTCCAGGCGCTCGCGCAGTCGAAGAAGGGCGCGGGCGCGGCAAAGGAGCAGGCCGCGGGGCGCGCTGCGCAGGACGCGATCCGAGCCATGCTGAGCACGCTGCCGGCGACGCTCCACAAGGATCGCGAGAGGTTCGTGAAGGTCGTCGAGACCGCAGCGCGCAAGGCCGGCCTGAAGATCGCGGCACCGATCATGAAGGGGATCCTGTCCGCGCTGTCGGAGCGCGACCAGACCGCCGCTATCTGCCGCGATTCCGACGGCAACCCTGAACCCGACCCGGATCTGCGCGACACCGAGAGCGTGCCGCTCTCCGAAAGCGTCGACGCGTTCTTCGATCGGGAGGTCAAGCCCCACGTGCCCGACGCGTGGAGCGACCGCGAGAAGCGCGACGAGAAGGATGGCGAGGTCGGCCTGGTGGGCTATGAGATCAACTTCAACCGCTACTTCTACCGCTACCAGCCGCCGCGACCGCTCGAGGAGATCGAAGCGGACATCCGCGCGCTGGAGAAGGACATCGTCCGGATGCTCGCCGATGTCACTGGTACCAGGGCGGACGACCTCATCACGTGAGCGACGTCAAGCTGTTCGCCATCGACTCAGGGCTTGCACGCGAGATCCCGGGGACGGCCGTCGCGCTGGAGCGCTCGCTTCAGACGCTGATCGAGCGGAACCTCGAGCCATTCCTCGGTATCCGGTTCCTTGCAAGTGAGCACTCCACGGGACCGAAGCACGGCGGACGGATCGACACACTCGGGATCGATGAGAACGGCAGTCCAGTGATCATCGAGTACAAGCGCGCCACGAACGAAAACGTGATCAATCAGGGCCTTTTCTATCTCGACTGGCTCTTCGATCATCGGGCGGACTTCAAGCTCCTCGTGCTCGACAAACTTGGGAAGCCTGCTGCCGACGCGGTCGACTGGACCGCTCCGAGACTGCTTTGCATTGCGGGCGGCTTCACCCGCTACGACGAACACGCGGTGCAGCAGATGGGTCGCAACATCGAGCTGATTCGATATCGTCGGTTCGGCGACGGTCTGCTGCTCTTCGAACTGGTGAATGCAACATCTGCCGAAGGGTACGTCCCGCCACCGGCCACGCCTGCGCATGGCACCGAAGCAGAGAAGATCATCACCGAGCTTGACGGGCTCCAAGGTCCGCTTCGCGACCTCTACGAAGAGATGCGGTCCTATCTGCTTGCGCTGGGCGACGATGTGCAGGAGAACATCCTCAAGTACTACATCGCGTTCAAGCGCATTAAGAACTTCGCCTGCATCGAAGTCCATCCGCAGAAGGGACTCCTCAGAGCATTCCTCAAAGTCGATCCAGCGACGGTGAGGCTCGAGCCAGAGTTCACACGCGACGTTCGCAAGATCGGGCACTACGGAACGGGGGACTTGGAGGTCAACCTCCGTAACCGCGAGGACCTTGAGCGCGCGAAGCACTGGTTCCAGCAGAGCTACGAGGCAAGTTGAGCGCGACAACGCACCCACGAAGCGCTGCAGCCGCGGACGGTCGGCGCCTGCGCGGCTACTCGTCCTACAAGGATTCGGGGGTTGAGTGGCTCGGGCAGGTTCCGGCGCATTGGGATGTCGCACCGGTTTACGCGCGTTATGAGGTCGCGTTGGGAAAGATGCTCGATGAAAAGCGCATCACGGGCCACGCGCCAGGGCTATATCTGGCGAACGCGCACGTGCAATGGGATCGCATAGCTGTGGAGGATCTTCCCGAGATGGATTTCGAACCGATGGAGCGAGAGCGCTATCGGCTCCGCGAGGGTGACCTTCTCGTGTGCGAAGGCGGCGAGGTTGGCAGGACCGCCATGTGGCGCGGCGAGCTCGCCGAATGCTTCTATCAGAAGGCTATTCACCGGGTCCGCCCGCGCTCGGATAGAGAGATTCCTCGATTCTTCTACTACGTGATGTATTCACTTGCGAATCGCGGCGTATTCGTTGCAGGCGGCAATCCGAACACAATCGACCATCTCACCGCCGTCGATCTAAGGCACTACCGCTTCGCCTTTCCTCCATTAGGTGAGCAACGCGCAATCGTCGCGTTCCTCGATGGAGAGACCGCGAAGATCGATGCGCTCGTGTCGAAGAAGGAGCGGTTGATCGAGCTGCTCATGGAGAAGCGCGGCGCGCTCATTTCGCGAGCGGTCACGAGGGGGCTCGACCCGAACGCACCGATGAAGGACTCCAGCGTGGAGTGGCTGGGCGAAATCCCCGCGCACTGGAAGATCGAGAAGAACCGTTGGTTGTTCAGGGAGACGCACGGGCGGTCTCAGCACGGAGATGAGGAACTGCTCACCGTCTCGCACATCACGGGAGTTACAAAGCGATCCGAGAAGAATGTGACGATGATTGAGCCCGAGTCGCATGAGGGCTACAGAGTCTGCACAACCGGCGAACTCGTGATCAACACGATGTGGGCATGGATGGGCGCACTCGGAATCGCGCGCGAGGATGGAATGGTGAGCCCTTCGTACAACGTGTATCAAATCAGCGACCGGGAACTCAATCCTGTCTACTACGACTATCTCTCTCGATCGTCCGCACACGTCATGGAATTGGCACGGATGTCCAAGGGCGTGTGGAAATCGCGGCTGCGCCTGTATCCCGCGGACTTCTTCGACATTTGCACTCCCGTTCCTCCAGAGCGTGAGCAGTCGTTGATCGTGGCACATCTCGAACACGTGGTCCGGCAGATCGACGGCCTACTGCTCGCGATAGAGCGCGCGATCGGTCAGCTGCTGGATCTCCGCTCCGCCCTCGTTTCCGCCGCGGTCACGGGCAGGATTGACGTGCGCGAGGGGTGGGCCGCCTGAAGCGAATTGACCTTGGCAGTCTTTTCAAGACAGGCTAGTTTCGCTAATAATAGACGCGCTTGATCTCACCGGCGAAAACAAAGGAAGGCAGCGCTCCGAGTAGGCGTCAGGCTCACGGTCGCCGAGTCCGAGCCGCTGGCGGCTACCGGGCGTACGTTCCCGCGCCCCTCCCGCCGCACATCGGATGGAGCGCGACACTGGCCGCGGGCCTGTCGGATGCGGATCGCGCCGTCGGACGGCTCGCCGGCGAGGGGCGCCGGCTCCCGAATCCGCATCTACTGCTCCGGCCGTTCATCCGCCGTGAGGCAGTGCTGTCGAGCCGCATCGAGGGCACCCAGGCGACCCTGGGCGAGCTCCTGGCCGCCGAGGCTGGCGCAGCGGTGGAGCGCAGCCCCGACGACCTGCGCGAGGTCGGCAACTACGTCGTCGCCTTGGAGCACGGCCTGAAACGCCTGCCGAAGCTGCCGCTGTCGCTGCGGCTCGTGCGCGAGCTGCACGCGACGCTGATGAAGGGCGTCCGCGGCGACTCGGCGACGCCGGGCGAGTTCCGCACGTCGCAGAACTGGATCGGCCGGCCGGGCTCGACGCTCGCGAACGCGACGTATGTCCCGCCGCCGGCGGACCGACTCATGGAGTGCCTCGACCCGTGGGAGACGTTCCTGCACGATCGCTCGCTCCCGCCGCTCGTGCATGCCGCGCTGGCGCACGCGCAGTTCGAAGCGATCCATCCCTTCCTCGACGGCAACGGCCGGGTCGGGCGTCTGCTCATCACGCTGCTCCTCGTGGAGCGGGCCGTCCTGCCGACGCCGCTCCTGTACCTGAGCGCGTTCTTCGAGGCGACGCGGCGCGAGTACTACGCACGCCTCCTCGCGGTCACGCAGGAGGGCGCATGGGAGGAGTGGCTCGACTACTTCCTGCGCGGCGTCGCGGAGCAGGCCGAGGACGCGCTGATACGGATCCAGAGGATCGACGAGCTGCTCGTCCGCTGGCGCGAGCGGCTCGCGGGCACGACCTCGCGCCTCCCCGAGCGCGCCCTCGATCTGTTCGTGGGCAATCCGTTCTGGTCGGTTGGCAAGCTTGCGGAGCGCACCGGCGTCGCGTTCACGACGGCGCAGCGCGCGATCGACCGCCTCGAAGCGGAGGGCATCGTCGCGCTCGCGAACGACGCGAAGCGCAATCGTGTCTACTGCGCGCGCGCGATCCTGACGATCCTCGAGGAGCCGTCGCGCGTCGGCACGAGCCGCGGCCGAGGTGCGACCCCATGACGGTGAAGATCGCCGAGCGCGCCTTCGAGGATGCCATCGAGTGCGGCCTGCTCCGTTATGGCCCCGACGCGTGCGCCGGGGAGGCGCCTGCCGTCGGCGAGGCGCCTACCCCGTACGGTGAGGCTCCGCCCGGCGGATATCACCGGCGACGGCCCGAGGAGTACGACCGCGCGCTCTGCCTCCTGCCTCGGGACGTCGTCGACTTCGTCGTCGCGACGCAGCCCAAGGAATGGCAGCGGCTCGCCGAGCACCACGGCGCGTCGGTGCGCGAGCAGTTCCTCCGCCGCCTTGCGAGCGAGATCGAGCACCGTGGCGCGCTCGACGTGCTGCGGATCGGCATCAAGGACTCCGGCGTCAAGGTCCGCCTCGCGTTCTTCCGGCCCGCGAGCCAGTTGAACGAGGAGACGCGCCGGTTGCACGCGGCGAACCTGTTCGCGATCGTCCGCCAGCTGCGCTACAGCGCGAAGAACGACAACTCCATCGACCTCGCGCTGTTCCTGAACGGCATCCCGATCTTCACCGCCGAGCTCAAGAACCCACTTAATGGACAGGACGTCGAGGACGCGATCCATCAGTACAAGACCGACCGCGACCCGCGCGAGCCGCTGCTCGCGCACGGCCGCTGCCTCGCGCACTTCGCGGTGGACCCCGACCTCGTGTACGTGACGACGAAGCTCGCCGGCGCCAAGACGCCCTTCCTCCCGCTCAACAAGGGGAAGTTCGGCGGCGCGGGCAATCCCCCCGTACCCCCGACCGCAAGCGGCTACGCGACCGGCTATCTCTGGGACGAGATCTGGGCGCGCGACAGGGTGCTCGACCTCGTGCGGCAGTTCATCCACGAGGTCGAGGAGGAGGACGACGACGGCCGCAAGACCGGTCGGCGCTCCCTCATCTTCCCGCGCTACCACCAGCTCGAGGCGGTGCGCCGGCTCGTCGCGGACGCGCGCGCCACCGGCGCGGGCCAGCGCTACCTCATCCAGCACTCCGCCGGCAGCGGGAAGAGCTTCACCATTGCGTGGCTCGCCCACCGCCTGGCTACGCTGCACGGCGCCGATGATCGGCGCGTCTTCGACTCGATCGTGGTCATCACCGATCGCCGCGTGCTCGACCGCCAGCTCCAGAGCACGATGCGGCAGTTCGAGCAGACGCTCGGCGTGGTCGAGAACATCGACACCACCTCGCGACAGCTGAAGGAAGCGCTCGAGGCGGGCAGGACGATCATCGTCACGACGCTGCAGAAGTTCCCGGTCATCGCGCGTGAGATCGGAGAGCTGCCCGGCAAGCGTTTCGCGGTGATCGTCGACGAGGCGCACTCGTCCCAGTCGGGCGAGAGCACGAAGAGCCTCAAGGCCGTCCTCACCGCGAGATCGCTGCCGGAGGCCGAGGCCGAGGAGCAGGACGCGAAGTCGCCCGAGGAAGAGCTCGAGGACGCGGTCCTCGCGGAGATGGAGAGGCGCGGCCGGCTGCCGAACCTCTCGACGTTCGCCTTCACCGCGACCCCGAAGTCGAAAACGCTCGAGCTGTTCGGGGTGAGGCGCCCGGACGGATCCTTCGGGCCGTTCCACCTCTACTCGATGCGCCAGGCCATCGAGGAGGGCTTCATCCTCGACGTGCTCGCGAGCTACACGACATACACGACCTACTGGCGGCTGCTGAAGAAGATCGAGGACGACCCGCGCTACGACAAGAAGAAGGCCGAACGCCTGCTGCGGTCGTTCGTCGACCTGCATCCGCACGCGATCAACGAGAAGGTCCGCATCATGGTCGAGCACTTCGCCGCTCAGGTGCAGGGGGAGATCGGCGGCAAAGCCAAGGCGATGGTGGTCACCCGCTCGCGCCTGCACGCCGTCCGCTACAAGATCGCGATGGACGCGTACCTGAAGGAGCATGGCCACGCGTTCCAGACGCTGGTCGCGTTCTCGGGGACCGTGCACAACGGCCGCCCCTACACCGAGAGCGGCATGAATTCGCTGGGCCGCGACAGGACGATCGGCGAGAGCCAGACGGCGCGCGAGTTCGGCAAGCCCGAGTACCGCTTCCTAATCGCCGCGAACAAGTTCCAGACCGGCTTCGACCAGCCGCTGCTGCACACGATGTACGTCGACAAGAAGCTCGGCGGCGTGAATGCCGTGCAGACGCTGTCGCGGCTCGACCGAACGCATCCCGGGAAGAAGGGCACCGCCGTGCTCGACTTCGCCAACGAGGCCGACGAGATCCGGACAGCGTTCGAGCCCTATTACGAGACCACGATCCTCTCCGAGGCGACCGACCCGAACCTCCTCTACGAGCTGCAGACCCGGCTCGCGGCATATCCGGTGTACGCCGAGGCGGATCTCACGGCGTTCGCGAAGGTCTACTTCGACCCGCGCGCCACGCAGGATCGCGTCTACGCCGCGCTCGCGCCCGCGGTCGAGCGGTTCGGCGCGCTCTCATCAGACGATCAAGCCGCCTTCCGCGGCGCGCTCGCCGACTACGTTCGCCTCTACGCCTTCCTCTCGCAGATCCTCACCTTCAGCGACGCCGACCTTGAGAGGCTCTACGCGTTCGCGCGCCACCTGCGCCGGATCCTCCCTTCGGACCGCGCCGACCTGCCGCGCGAGGTGCAGCAGAACATCGACATGGAGTCGTACCGCATCCAGCAGACCGGCAGCGGTGCGATCGCCCTCGACCGGCGCGCCGGCGCGCTCGCACCCGCGGGGACAAAGGGCGGCTACGCGGCAGACCCCGAGGAGCTGGAGGCACTGTCGCGGATCATCGCCGAGCTCAACGAGCGCTTCGGTCTCGAGCTCGGTCCCGAGCACCGGGTCACCCTGGGGCAGATGCTCGAGCGGCTTGACGCCGACCCCGGTCTCGATGCCAGCGCGCGCGCGAACACGCGGGAGAACGTGCGCCTCACCTTCGACCAGAAGGTGGAGCAGGTCATCCAGGAGATCGTCGACTCGAATTTCGAGCTGTACAAGCGCATCACCGACGACCGCGCCTTCGGAGACGCACTCAAGAACTTCCTCTTTGACCAGTACGTGCGCGCCCACCGCCAGGCCGAGGAGCTCATCAAGCGCGGTGAGTCGAAGACGCTCGAATTCAAGTCGACGCTGCGATGGGATCTCAAGGCCGATCGTCAGGATGACAAGGCCGTGACGCACGCGGCGCTCAAGACGATCGCCGCATTCCTCAACACCGAGGGTGGCGATCTCCTCTTGGGCGTCGCCGATGACGGCTCGGTCGTGGGCATCGAGCGCGACCGGCTCGAGGACGACGACAAGTTCATGCGACATCTCGCGCAGGTCGTGCGCAACGGCCTGGGCGATCGCGCGAGCACGTGCATCGATCCGAGGACCCAGGTCGTCGAGGGAAAAACGGTCTGCGCGGTGAGCTGCCGGCGCAGCCCTGAGCCGGTCTTTCTGAAGTGGAAGGGTTTCGAGGCGACCCCCGAGGGCGACTTCTATGTACGGAGCGGTCCGGGAACCGTGCGCCTGTCGCCGGAAAGTGCCGCGGAGTACATCAGAACGCGATTCACTAGGTGAGACCGTCAGCGGTTCAGTGGCGCGGGGCTTAAAAGGTCAAAGTCGTTTGACGCCGACCGAGCGGCATTGACATGGGGATGCGCAATCCCTGTGTCGCCAACCAATGACGGTCGTAACCTCGCGGACTCCAACGTAGTTTGACGGACCATTCGCCCAGCGACGCACAATTGATCGGCGTGCGCGGCCGTAAAGTCTCGTGATGCCTCCGCGACGGAGCCCGGCGCCATTGACCATCGGCTTGCATATCGAGCGCACTCGCGCGTCGTCGTAGGGGGAGACTTTGGCTCGCAATGACGGACAGCCTTTGCAGGACTTGGTCGCTGACATCGAGCGTCTACTGGCCCCGACTGGGTTCCGGGTGACCTCACCGGTCATCGAGCGCGACGAACAAGGCAGACAAGTGTCAGAGCTTGACATCCTCATCGAAGGACTAGGCCCTGAGAACCAGCCTATTCGCTGGCTCATCGAATGCCGCGATCGACCCTCTGCGGGACCCGCAGGCATCGAGTGGATCGAACAGCTCGTCGGAAGGCGGGCGCGCCTCGCGTGCGATGAGGTCATCGCCGTTTCTACAGCTGGCTTTTCGCGTCCGGCGCGCGAATTTGCGGAGCGCCAGGGCGTCATCCTTCGGACCGTGACCGCACTGACAGAATTCAGGAGCGACGTCCTTGTGCAGAGGGTCGGGCAGATTCTTCGAAGAGTTGAGCCCACGGGTGAGATTGAGCTTGCGGGCTTGGATGAACGGGCCCATCTGCCAATCGGAAGCCAGAAGACTGGTATCGCTCGGTTACGGCGCGTTGGCGAGGAACGCTTCCAGTCGCTAGACGAGTTCGCGCAGATGCATTACGCACCAGAGCTGCGTGAATTCGCGCCCGGCCTCGCAGTGCGTGACTTGACGCTCGAGATCTCAGGCGTGGAGATCCTGTTCGCTGGAGACCAAGCTCCGGGGCATGCTGAGATGGTTCGAATCAAAGCGCGCGTCGAAGAGGAGGCGGTCGCCGGCAGCGTCGTGTCCCTCAAGCGCTATGACGAGGCGGGCCGGCCGCGCGGGCATGAAGGAATCTACGTGTTCGACTCGTCGCAAGGTCGGGCATATGTGAAGGTCTTTGTCGTTCCTTCGGGTGATGGGACCTACATCGTCAACATCGCCGGCGATCAGCGCGTCGGCGATTACGTCTTTGCCCGCGCGTCGGTTCTGCCGTAAGGACCCATCCCTGCCGCAACCCACGAAGCTGGCTGTTCGTGGCAGACACAAAGCAGAACAATGCTGATGCCGTCGGTCGATGGTGTGATGAACCATGTCCCGCGCACGCACACACAAGGGTGCGGTGGGAACGGACCTGGGGCAGCATTAAGGCGGCATGCCGCCATCCCTGAGTCGCATGGCAATCGACCGGCTGGGCGACAGCATTCGGCGCGGCGAGGAGGACCCGTCCACAAGCGTCGCACTGCAGACATGGCGAGGCGAGCATGATCCAGCGCTTGCGGATCTCCAGGACCAGCTCGTCGCGGACGGCATCACGACGAGCTCGCGGATCAAGTCGCCACAGCGAATCCGATCGAAGCTCTTGCGCCAAGAACACCTGAGGCTAAGCCAGATGCAGGATGTCGCCGGCCTACGCCACGTAGCTGCGGTTGGCCTTCGAGACCAGGAAGCTCTTGCCGAGAAGATCCGCGGCGCGATCGGTGGAACGATCGACAACCGCGTATACGCGCCGAGCCATGGGTACCGGGCTGTTCACGTGATCGTGCGTCGCGACGGCTTCCTCATCGAGGTGCAACTAAGAACGCGCGACCAGAACGAATGGGCGCAGCTGATGGAGCACCTTGCCGATGCGTGTGACCCCGAGATCCAATACGGTGCCGAGCCGGCCTATCCATACGCGCGAGAGCTTCGCGACCGGCTGCTGATGCTTTCGCAGCGCATCTTCGAGCTCGAGGTGAACGACCAGTTGCAGCAGAGCCTTGACAGTATCTCGAGCCCCGTCCTCGACGCCGCGCGGACGATCGCGGCGCAGGACCGAGAATGGCAGGCCAGAGTGCAGAACCTCGAGGCGAGCATCGCGCTCGGTCAGCAGCATCGGGAGACCCTGCGTGTTCAGGTCTCCGACGAGGCGGCAGCGATCGCCACGGGCATCGAGTCTCTCTTCACGGAAGGCTGCCACTGATGCCCTATTACCTGTTCTTGTATGACCGGAAGAAGCGAGCGATCGTCGGAGGTCCCTGGTCGTACGAAGACGAGCAGTCTGCGCAGGCTCTTAAGCGACGGTTCGAGCTCGAGGCGGAACCTCTTATGACGAGCCGCGAGGTCGTGCTTCTGCGCGCGAAGTCGCTCGACGACCTTAAGACCAGCCACTCGCACTACTTCGCCTCTCCTGATCGGGTGACGACGAGCCTTCGCACACTGCAGGATCTAACAGAGGTCGACCGGCGCGTGCGCATGTTTACGCCCGGAGGCTTGTCCCCAAACGCGCCCATGACGGCAGAGAACGCGTTGGTCTATACGCAGCAGTTGCTCGGTGATGTGGAGCTAGAGAAGTCTGTCCCGGACGAGCTGCGAGCCCACTTCGACGTGGTCGTGGAGGTCCATCGCTATGGGTACTTCCGCTACGAGCTTTTCGCGGTGGCCATGACCCAAGCGGCGCTCGCCTGGGAACATGCGCTTGGGGCGCTCTTCATTCGTACCAACGAGGCGCGCATCACTCTGTTGCACAGGAAGACCGGAGAGAGCGCATCACTCATCGTTAGCAGTTACGGCCAGGTCGTCGAAGCGCTCTCGCGGGAGGGCGCGTATCCCTATCGTGCCGGCTGGCGCATCGAAGGTGACGCGGGTTTCGACGGAAGTCTCTATGCCCTCTTCATGTGGGCGTGGAGACGAAGGCTTCTACGGCGCTGGCTCGATGCCAAGTGGGAGGCCCTCGGTGAGGGCGTTCGCTACAGCGAGATGACCACGTTTGGCGCGGATCGCCGGGTTCCCGATGAGTACTCGAAATGGAACACACAACATCGCGCGAACTGGTGGAGCGATTACCGCAAGGACTGGGAAAAGCGCTACATCCGAAACGAGATTTCCCTGCGCAATGTGTTGGCACACCCGACCGGGCACCTGATCGTGACGCCGCTGGACTCGGCGCGTGCGATCCGTCAGCTGGCGGAGTTCATCAATTCGGTGTGGTCAGATAACGAAGCGAGGAGCACCGACCGCTAACCCGTTCAGGTCTTTCGCGATGCAAGCGCGCCGATGGCCGCGTCGACGACGTGACCGCCATTGCCTGCCTCACCGCGATCTGTGGTCGACGACCCGCTTGGATGTCGCGCAGCCGGCTCAGTCGATAAGCGGTCTGCGGACGAGGGCGGCCCGAACGTCGTCGCCAAAGCGCTTCCGAGCGTCGTCCGGATGGTCATCCGGCGACCACCTGTGCGTTGCGAGCGCGTCCGCGTCGAAGGGCAGCTCGACGCCGTGTCGGGCGGTGAGGACGGTCGGGAGCGCGTGACCGAGTGCGTAGCCGCCTTCCATGAACACGTTGTTGCGTAGGCCGGTGAAATCGCAGACCGCGAGGGCGCATCGGTGCAGCTTCGAGAAGATCTCGACGTTCACGAACATCGATGCAGGCTTGTCGGTCGTGAGGTCGAACGTGCTGTAGCCGAGGTCCTCCAGGACCGGCTCGACCACGCTGCGGAAGAAACCCTCGACCTGGGTGAAGTCCTCCGTAGTCGGATTCATCAGGCGGATGCAGAAGGCCCGCGGTGGAGCGAGCCGCGATGCGAGGTCGACGAGCCGCCCCGCGAATGCATCGGCTTCGAGCGTCGGGCTCAGCGCGAGGAGCGCGGCGGTCGCGTCGCCGTCGGCGAGCACGAAGAAACGCGTCGCGTCGGCGCGAGCCTCGCGGGAGAGCGCGAATGCCCCGGGTGCGTCTTCCCCTCGGCTCGAGCCGAGGTCAAAAGGCAGCGGAACGACCGGGTTACCGCGCTCGCCGTAGAGCTCGGCGAGGTGGCGAGTGCCGACCGCGCCGCTGATCGCGATCATCAAATTGCCGTACCGGGCTTGTCGGATCCGAACAAGGGCGGCGGATCGCCAGCCCGGAGGGAGCGATTCGAATGCGATGACATTGCTGGCGAGCAGGTCCTGCCAGAGTCCAGCGCGGTCCTGTGGGATCGTCGCGACCGCTCTTTCGGTCGCGATCACCTTGGCGACAGGAGCCCGGTCGTGCGCCTCATCGCGATGCTCGCTGGCCCACCGCGCGACTTCCTCGAGGCAGTCCCAGTAGAAGACCGTCGAGACGCCATCGTACCGACGCGGCTCCGGCCCGATCGCGGACACGAATGTCGCGCCGGCGTCCAACATCAGAGCTGTCGTCCGACAGACGATGCGGTGGACCGCCTCCAGCTGTTCGCGCGGAGCCGTCGGCCCGCAGCTGCCCGCGATGTGCACGCGTCGCGCACGCAGCGGTGGGGACGTCATGCGCCCTCAACTCCCTCCAGGGAGGGCGAGGGCTCGATCTCGCGGACGGTCGCGAGAAGATCCTCGGCTGCCAGCGCACGGTCGGGGAACGCCCGGGCAACGGCCGTCGGCAGAAGGCGCGTCCGGATGTCGGAGTAGGTGAATCCGGGCTTGCCGTCACGCGGTCCGGTCAGACGGACCAGGTCGCTGATCGTGTCTTCATCGATCTTCATGCCGTCGAGGTCCATTTGGAGGAGCGCCAGGCGCTCGGCATCGTCCGGCCGCTCGAACCGCTCGATCCGCGCGATGCGGCGGACGATGGCCGGGTCAAGTACGTCGAACCTGTTCGTGCACAGGATGACGAGGACGCGACCGTCGAGCTGCCGGACCTCGTCAATCCGTTGGATGAGCGTGTTCACCGCGACCTTGTCCTCATGATGGCTCTGGACGAGCGCACGCTCCGTCGCGATCGAGTCCGCCTCGTCGATCACGAGAACGGCGATGCGGTCCTTCCCGGCCTGGTGTCGTACAGTCGCAAACGCCTGGGCGATGAGGTCGCTCATCTCACCGACCTTGCCCGCACCGCGTACGCGCGTGCTGAGCATGAAGAGCCACCCTCCCCTCTTCAGCTCCCGCGTGAGGCGGCTCGCCATCGCCAGCGCCGTCGCGCTCTTGCCGGTCCCCACGTCGCCGACGAAGGCGATGAGCGGGTAGCGGTCACGTAGCGCGGCAAGGAGCGGGAGCTCGCGCCCGTAGTGCGTTGTCGACCAGGCCTCCAGGCCTTGCGCGTCCATGAGCAGCTTCAGCTCGCGTTCGATCCTCGCGTATCGCTTCTCGAATCCGATGAGGCGACGACCGAGCGCATCGAGCTGGACGTTCGGCAGTTCGAGGTCCTGCTCGAAGAGCTTGTCGTTCGAGCGAGCGACGTTCACCGGTACGAGACGCGCCGCAGGCCGTAGCCGTTGCTCGCGTACGTCCGTTCCTCCGCCGCGGAGAGGGCCGAGAGGTCAGGCCGGAACGTCGCGGCGGTCCACGCGATCCTGAGCTGGCTCTTGAGCTGCGCGAGCTCCGTGGCGGTTAGGGCCGCGTACGTGCTCGTGTAGCTCACGATGAGCTGCAGCCGCGAATATGGCACGCGCGGCCATCGGCACGACGGACGCTGGGTCGTCCACGTCGACGCGTCTGTCGAGGGCTTGTACTCCTCGGCCTGCAGGACGGCGCCGTTCCACGCGAGGAGGTACACCCCGATCTTCGAGATATACCCCAGGATCGCCAGGATCGTGAGGTCGTACACGATCGACTCGGCGTGCTCCTGCGTCCACAGGCCCGTGGACTCGGCGATCATCTGCAGGTCCGCATGCAGTCGGCTATACACAGTCCGGATGTCGCTTTCGGTGTAAGTCGTCGTGACCGTACTCATGCGGCGGTCTGCTCCAGGCGGAACCCTCGGCCGACGATCGCGCGCCACAGATCGACCGTCTCGCCCTCGTCGATTGAGGTGTGCGCCTCCCAGAGCGTGCTCCAGGCATCGTCCGCCTCCTTGACCAGCTCGTCGCGCTGGCTCGCGTCGAGCCGTGCGAAGACGTTGTTGTCGGCGTTGACCGGGTCGACCAGGACGGCGCTCCCATCCGGAAGCTTCTCGACCGTGCCGTTCTCCGCGAAGGTGATCGGCGACCGCAGGCGGTCATCAGCGATGAAGTTGAAGAACCGCCGCAGTCCGCCGAAGACCGACGGGACGGGCCCCTCAAGGTCCTGGACGTGCGCGACGAGCAGCTCGATCGCGAAGGAACTGAGGTAGGGCAGCTCGCGCTCGTTGCGCCACTTCTTTACGAAGCGCACGACCGTCCGGTAGAGCGGATCGCGCTTGCGGCGGGTTGTGACGAACGAGAGCTGACCGGGAGCGCTGGTCAACATCGCGTCGCCCGAATCACCGTTCGGCACCGGCTGGAAACCGTAGTCATCCAGGTCAGGGTGCGCGATGACCGGAACGAGATCGACCTCGAGGCCGGACTCGCGGAAGACGACGCCGAGCGTGCGCGGCTGCTTTTCGATCTGCTCGCGCTTCATCTGCGGGTACGCGGCCATGAGCAGCTTGATCACGTCCTCCTGCATCGTCGGAAGGTCGAACTCGTCGAGCGTCCCGCGTAGGTACAGCACGATGTCCGCATCAGGCGCGTTGCCGCCGGCGGGCTGGAGGATCGTCCCCTTCTCGAGCGACCCCGCCGGCACGATCTTCTTCACCTTGTAGTCGTTGCCCTCGGCGAGCTTGTCCCGCAGCTTCTTGATTAGCCGCTCGGCCTGCTCGCGATGCTCGCGCCGCTCGTCCGAAGGCATCTTCAGCCGGTCGCGGTCGCACCATTTCAGCGCGTCATCGTCGAGATTCACGCGCCGACGCCTCTTTCGGGAATGGCAACGCCGAGCCGCACGCACCCTGGGTCCAAGAAAAACGCCCCTTTGTCTAGCGAGGGGAAGCAGCTCGGCTAGAACTTTCGTTCCAAATGGTAACACCTCGTAGGTGCGTCCGACGCGCGGTTGAGGTGCCCGTGTTGCGCCTTCCGAGCCCGCACGCCAACTGGCGCGAAGTTGCGCTAACCGTTTCGACGATCGACTTGGTAGGCCGGCCGTGAATTCCGCGCCCGAGGCGGCTATCGCCCGTGTCGCACGGCATGCCTGTCGGCGAGCCCGCGCGGCGTATGGAGCTTAAGGCCGTTAGGGCTATCGTCTCCGTGGGACGATGGGCCGGTCGTCGCGCAGCGCGAGTCGATCTGCGGTCGTCGCGTTTCGTCGAGGCGGCGCGATGACGAATGGTTCGCATGACCACGGCTCCTCGAGGCCGCACGCACCAAGTGATGCGCGACCCAGGGATGCCCACTTCCTCAGTCCAACGACTCGAGGGCGCAGCCGACTGACGGCCTTGAGCTTCGCCTTCAGGGTGGGCTCGACGTTCTTGAAGCGCACGTCCCCCGCTCGAACCCGGCGGGCAGCAGATCCTCGATGATGACGTAGGTGTGCTCCATCGGCGCGATCACCGTCACCTTCGCGGGCACGATCTCCCCCACCTTCACGCTCGTGATCGTCTTCGTCGAATCGTCGAGTGGGCTGTACTTGTGCGAGGCCACGAGGCCTGTGGCCTTCTGGGGTTTTTCGAGCTGGTTTCCACCTGCCGGTGGAACGTACTGGGCTGGGAACCTTTCCGCGCGCCTGGACCGTGCGTGTCCACGGACGGCGGCATCGCAGTTGCATCGCGTACATGCGGACTCCGATACGTCAGGAGAGCAAGCATGCAAGACAGCGTTCCCGAGCGACAACTCGATCCCGCGGCGGTCAAGACCGCCGAGAAGAGCACCCTGTCGCCACGAAACGAGCGGCGGATGAAGGAGCTCCTCGAAGCGCTGTGCGACCCGACCCGCGTGAAGATCGTCCGCGCCCTCCGCGAGACGACGCTCGCGGCCGGCGACCTCGCTCATGTCATCAACCGGAGCCGTTCGGCGACGAGCCAGCACCTCAAGGTGCTCCGTGACATCGGCGTCGTCATCCCGGCCCGCGCCGGCAACGTTGTCCGATACACCCTCTCCGAGGAGATCAACGGGCAGGTCATCGAAGATGCGGTCGGCGCCTTCGATCAGATGCAGACGATCCGGGGCGGCGAGAGCGAGGAGATCCGGCCAGGCCTGACCTTCGCGTCGGCTAAAAGGGCTTCATCACCATCAGCCAGAGGATGAGGACCAGCCCGCCGTAGCCAATTGCCGCGATCTCCATCGGTCGGGTTGACGTGGTGAGCGTCGCGAGTTTCGCGGCATCCGGACGCTCCGCGGGCTGCGCGCCCTTCCTCATCACGTAGTAGCCCTGGCCGGCCGCGCGACGAAGGTCGCTGAACCAGGTCGTGGCGCGCGCGTACATCGCGGCGAACATCAGCACCAAGAGAACGATCGCCGCCCAGATCCAGCCCTTACCCCAGAGTCCTGCGATGAACGCCGCGGTGACCCCGGCGATGAGCAATACCAGGATCGATACGTACATCGCATTGATCGAGGCCTGCGATAGATCGAGGAGCGCCTGCACGCGCGAGAGCTCGCGCTCGCCGCGCAGCTTCAGCGCGACGCCGGCCGACACGCCGTGCGCGAGCGCGAACGCGAATGCGGCGATGACATGCAGGAGCACGACCCACTGGTACAGCCCTTCCACCGCGCGAGAGGTTAGCGGAGTTCGCCCGGACGGTCCGACGGGCCGCCATGGAGATCGGCGGGACGGTCGATGTCGCGGCGCCACGAGCCGGCCGGGTCGTGCTGTGACCACCACGCCTCGTCGAGCCGCTCGGTGGTGAGCTCGCTCACGATTGCGCGTAGGCGCCGCTCGCCGCCCTCGACGAGACGCGCGGCCGCGGGGCGCGCGGCGGAGACGCGGAAGAGCCCGGGCATCGGCCAGGCCTCGTCCTTTGCGGCGAGCGCGACGGCGTCGGCGGTGCTCTTGCGCGCGCGCTCGGACATCGCGCGCAGCAGCGCGGGCTTGATGTCGGGCATGTCGCCGCCGACGAGCAGCGCCCACTCCGTGTTGACTCCCGCGAGCGCGGATGCGAGCGCGACGAGCGGACCCTGATCCGCGGCCGGGTCGCGCACGACGCGCACCGACGTGCCGAGCAGCGGCAGCTGCGGCTCGGCCGCGCCGGTCGCGAGCACGAGCACGATCTCGCCGCAGGCGGTCGCGAGCGCGCGCAGCGGGCGCCAGAAGAGCGGCCCGCCCTCGTAGGTGTGGAGCAGCTTGTTCGGCGGGAAGCGTCGCGAGGCGCCGCCCGCGAGCAGAACACCGGTGACGTCACTCACGCGCGGCGCACCTCGACGACGGCGTTGTAGTCGGGCACCAGCGCGACCTCGTCGCGGCGACCAGCGGCGATGAGCGGGTTCGCCTCGGGGAAGAACATCTGCACGTTGCGTGGCCGGATTGGCGCGACGTGCACACGCGCGGGAACCTCGCCCGTGTCCGATCGAACGCTGACCGCATCGCCGTCACGCAGACCGAGGGCAAGTGCGTCGTCGCTCGACATGAAGAGCGCGTCGCGTCCGGCGCCGGTGAGCGGGTCGCGCTCCTTGAACACCATTGTGTTGAACTGTTTGCCGCGCCGCGTCGACAGCAGGAAGCGCCCGTTGGCGACCGCGAGCTCCTGCGGCGCGACCGGGACGAAGTGCGCGCGGCCGTCGGAGGTCGGAAAGCGCCAGCCGTCGCAGAGGCGTTCCCCGCCCCACTGGAGCTGGTCGCCGCTCTTTGTGAAGTGCTGGATGCCGTCGTAGAAGCGGACGACGCGTGCGATCTCGTCGCGGATCTGCTGCGCCGTCGAGAACGTGACCATCCGCGCGTTCTGCGGATCGACGCGGCGCGCGAGGTCGACAAAGATGTCCCACTCCGCGCGCGCCTCACCGACGCGCGGCCCCGGGATCTCCGGGCTGAAGAGGATGCGCCGCTCGGTCGTCGTCTCGGTGCCGCCGCCGGGCTGCTCGTAGCGCGTCATCGCCGGGAGCAGCACGACGTCCTCGCCGTCGACGAGCATCTGCGACGACACGACGATGTCCTGATGTACCCGGAGCGGCACCCGCTCGAGGGCGCCGCGAACCGCGTCGGGATCGGGCAGCGTCTCGAGGAAGTTGCCGCCGCTCGAATACAGGACGTCGATCGCGCCGCGCCCGGCGGCCTCGACCATCTCCGCGGCGGAGAGCCCGCGCTCGCCGCGGATCGGGAAGCCGTACGAGCGCTCGAGCTCGCGCGCCGATTCGGCCGCGATCGGCACGCCGCCCGGAAAGACCGTCGCGTACGCGCCCATCTCCGCGCCGCCCTGCACGCCGGAGTGCCCGCGCACCGGCATGAGTCCCGCGCCGGGCCGGCCGACGTTCCCGCGCGCGAGCGCGAGGTTGATGAGCGCGAGGACGTTGTCGGTGCCGCAGGCGTGCTGCGTCATGCCCATCGACCACACGAACACCGTGCCGTTCGAGCGCGCGTACATCCGCGCGAAGCGCCGCATGTCGTCGGTCGACGAGCCGCTCCAGAGCGCGAGGTCGCGGAGCGAGGTGCGCGCAAGCGAGCGGCGCAGCTCGTCGAAGTTCGCGGTGTGGTCGCGGATGAACCCCTCGTCGACGCCGCCGTCGTCGATGAGCACTTTGAGCACGCCGTTCAGGAATGCGACGTCGCCGCCGGTGTGCGGCGCGAAGAACTCGTCGGTCATCTTCGTGCCGAAGACCGCGCTCTCGGGCGACGAGGGCACCCAGTACCGCTCGAGCCCGGGCTCGCGGAGCGGATTGATGACCGCGACCTTGGTCCCGCGCCGGCGCGCGATGTCGAGGTACTTCATGAACACCGGCTGGGCGTTCGCGACGTCGGAGCCGACGAGGACGACGAGGTCGGCCGTGAGCACGTCGGTGTACGAGCAGGTCGTCGCGGCGACGCCGATCGTGCGCTTCAGCGCGCCGGTCGACGGCGCGTGGCAGATGCGCGCGGCGTTGTCGATGTTGTTCGTGCCGAGGAAGCGCGCGACCTTCTGCGCGACGTAATAGACCTCGTTCGTGATGCCACGCGCGGTGAGGTAGAAGCCCATGCGGTCCGGTCTCGCGGCGCGCACGCGCGCGGCGACGAGGTCGAGCGCCATGTCCCACGAGACGCGGTGGAAGCCGGGCTCGCCGCGGCGGCGGAGCATCGGATACGCGAGGCGGCCGAGCCCGCGCAGCTCGGCGCCACTGCGCCTTCGGAGCGCGGCGACTTCGGCGAGCGCGTCGGGATCCATCGCGCGCATCGTGTTGAGCGACAGGAGCGAGAGGCGAGTCGTGCAGAGATGGATGCCCTCGATCGTCCAGTCGCGGAAGCCGCTGACGCCGAGCGCGCAGCCGTCGCACACGCCGCGCGAGAGGATGCGCCAGGCGTAGCGCGGCGCGTGCTTGTTCTCCCACGCCGCGCGCGCCATCTCGAGGTAGTGGTGCGGCTTCGTGCGTCCGATGCCGAACGGCGCGAGACCGGCCCAGAGCCGCGGCTTCACTGGTCTAGTCTGCCAGCGTGCCCGGTCCCAAGGTCTGCGGTGCGCTGTTCGGCCTCGCGATCGGAGACGCGCTCGGCACGACCAACGAGTTCGCAAAAATGGCCGCGCCGCCGTTCCCGGAGCTCGCCGTCGGACCACTTACCGACATCGTCGGCGGCGGACCGTTCGGCGTGAAGGCAGGCCAAGTCACAGACGACACACAGATGGCGTGTTGCCTGTACGGCAGTCTGTCAACGCTCGGCGCTTTCAACGCTGACGACGTCGCTGCGCGCTATGTCAAATGGTCCGAGGTAGCCTTCGACATCGGTGCGCAGACGAGGAGCGCGCTCGCCCTTGTGGCGAAGGGCGAAGCGCCGCTCGAGGCAGGCCGGATCACGTGGATCGACTCGGGGAAGCACGCAGCGGGGAATGGATCGCTGATGCGCACGGCGCCGATCGGCGCATTGTTCGCGGGATCCGAGCACGAACGGCGCAGCGCGGCCCTGGGCGACTCGGCGATCACGCACTTCGATCCTCGTTGTCGGCTCGCGTGCGCTGCGTTCGACGCTGCCATCGCGACCGCCGTACTCGGCGAGAGCGACGCAACCGGGATGTGGCAGGCCGCGTCAGACGAGATCGCCGTCGCCGCCGAACTCGTCACGGGCGACTATGAGAACGACGACTTGGACGCGGCAGTGTCAGCGCTGACGTCCGATCTCCACGCATCGACGCAAAGCGACGCCGATCTCTACGGGCCTGAGCTCCACCTGCATAAACAGCAGGGCTTCGTCCGGATCGCCTTTCGCCTCGCGTTTTGGGAACTGCTCCACCGCGCATCGTTCCAGGAGGCGGTGTTGGACACGGCGAACCGCGGCGGCGACGCGGACACGAACGCGGCGATCGTCGGAGCGTTGGTCGGAAGTCGCGTCGGCCTCGATGGGATAACTCAGGAGTGGCGTAGCGCCGTCCTCGACTGCAAACCGAATGGTCCCGCCATCTGGTCGACGGCGTACCACCCGAAGATCTTTAGCTGCTAACCGACCTCTAATCCCCTGCTGTACCGGCAATCCGGAAACCGAGTGCAGCCGAGGAAGTAGGAGCCCGCGTTAGGGCCACGACGCGCGAGCTTTTTGGTGAGAACTCCGCGACCACATTGTGGACATGCTTCATTGGTGCTGGACGCGAGAACCGGTTCGGCGCCCGCGCCCTTCACCTCGGCGATGAGACGGAGCAGCTGAGTTCGACCGATGAGCTCGAGTCGTTTTCCTTCCGCGAATCTAAGCGCATCCGGCGTGAACTCGCCGCTAGTGACGAACACCGCGCCCTGGGCACTCTCGTCGTCCAGCACTCCCCAAAGAGCACGCAGTGGCACAACTCCGACGCTCCGGTTCTTCCAGTGCTTTGCTTGCACGATCCGGCGACCGGAACCGTCCTCGAGGACCAGGTCAACGCCGCCGTCTGCTGACGCACCACCGCGATAAGCAACCGCGGCTCCACGTCGACGGAAGTACTCAGCGAGGTAGCCCTCGAATTCGCGCCACGTCAGATCGTCCACTCTCACAGTCGAGTCGAATCGGCTTCGATCACGCGATCTGCGCGTTGCGCCAACCGCAGCGCCGACCGCCACGGCGACCGCGAACGCCCAGAGGAGAAATCGACCTGTCACCGCGAAAGCGCCGGCCAGATCTTGGCCGCTGAAGATGAATGGAAGAATCAAGCCGAAAACGACGAGCATGAGGGCAGTAACAAGTCCGACCTTCGTCGGGACTTGCTCGAACGTCTCAGCGATCCCATCGAGCATCGAGTTGCCGGCGCGTTTACGTGGCATCGGCGGAGGTTAAGTCACCGATTCGCAGGTGTCGTACCAACCGCGGGTGGATTTGGGAATTGCGTGCCGCGGAAGGGGGTTGCAATGTCTATGGAGCTACAAGAGCTGCGACGTGAAAAGGATAGATTCTTCGGCGGGCCGCACGACTCGCCGCTAACGGTCGAGCAGCGCCGGTCTTTCACGGGCCTCAAGTACTTCGACCCCGATCCTGCATTCCGCTTCGAGGTCACGCTGGACGGTCCGGCAGGCGGCGTCGAGGAGGTCGAGATGAGTGACGGCACCACCGATCACCTGCAGCGCGCCGGGACAGTCAAGTTCTCCGTCGATGGCACAGACGCGACGCTGCTCGCGTTCCACCAGGGCGACGAGCTCTTCATCCCCTTCCGCGACACGACCAGCGGCAAGGAAACGTACGGCGCGGGGCGCTACGTGGAGGCGGAACCGCTCGGCGGGGGCAAGTACCTGCTCGACTTCAACCGCGCGTACAACCCGTACTGCGCGTACAACGACGACTGGCGCTGCCCGCTCCCGCCGGCCGAGAACTGGCTCAAGGTCGCGATCCGCGCCGGCGAGAAAAGCTTCCACTAGTCCCATATCGCGTTGTCAAGCGATAGGCGGCTCCGGGGTGAAGTCGTGACCGCCGCGCCAGATGCCCCAGACGATCGCCAGCGACTTCTTCATGCAGTGGCCGACGGCGTTCATCTTTGACTTCCCTTGCGCGCGCTTGCGTGCGTAGTGCGCCTTGATCGTGGGGTTGTGCTGCAGGCCGACGATGCTCATCCGATAGAGCGCCG